>ENA-OREC01001068-OREC01001068.1-marine-metagenome-genome-assembly--contig:-NODE-1068-length-13018-cov-13.253613_pt1 | contig 13018 bp, 8 predicted proteins | sample MGYA00248626_ERZ508543 | MGnify/ENA primary metagenome ERZ508543 (study PRJEB26211, sample SAMN05518279) | marine metagenome | isolation source: Puget Sound, Washington, USA | host: Bankia setacea... | reverse complement strand
TTCAGTTAAAACAAAACATTACCAATGCTAGGTCTGTAAGTTGTGTGCATTAATAGGATGTCATTGTACAAAACGTTCACACAAAATGTGCTAAACTAGTCGATGAATTTTTTTATTGACTGTTGTGTTGTCTAAGTGTTCGTGATTTCGAGCCAAATATATTGATCAAAGGTTTTGACAGATATTGTTTACCTAAAACAGCAAAAATAAATATATGCCACCGTACTACTTCGTACTTTGTTCTGTATCCACTATGAGTTCATGTAGATCGCTCGAACTACAAAATGATTTACCTAAAATCACCCAAATCAAGTGAATTTGCTTTTTTCTTAACTAACAGTGGTCAAAAACATTTAACTATGTTGATTTCATAATTTTTAACAACTATTTAATTGACTTTTAAAAAATAGAGAAATTTAAAAAATAGAGAAATCTAAAAAATATAATGTTTCGCCTCCGGTGGGATTCGAACCAGCAACGCCTGGGTTTTGAGGCTAAGAAACCCCTGCGCAAAGAAAACTGCCGAAAACGTCTTTAAGGTGTACGTTTGTATGGAAATATTATCTAGTAGCATATTACCAATGATAAAATTATTATTGATAAGCACTGGGTCAAGTTTCAGTTGAGATTTCTTAGTCATGTTGTACCATCTTCCATCATTGAATATGTCTAGATGCAGGAGAGCTACACGAATTCCTCCATACCTACAAATACACGATGTGTTAGAATCAATATAAGTACAAACTACTTCGCTCATAATGCACAAAGTGTATGCCTAAATCAAAATACTAGTTATAGTGACGCTATACGAATAAATAAACGCACCAATAGAAAGGCATAAACTAGTCAGAGTTATGGGCATTTGATGATTGATAAGTTGAATAAGTTATTCGCATATGTCATTTGAACTAAGCAAAATTGTACGTGCCTTTTCATGACCAGTTGTGACAAATAAACTTGGTCGTTATCAGACTCCGGAACTTGGTGGCTTCTTTTACAGTTCTCTAAAACCTTACTTAGGTCTATCATCATTGCAGATAATTTCATCCAAAGTACTTTGGATTTATTAGTAGGGACTACATATAAGAGTCCGCCATTGTAAATCCCCGGTACGACTGGATTCACCAACATATCTACATTTATGTTTACTTGAACAGCGTCGACGGCATTGGAGAACCACACACTATCCATTTCAACGAGAAACAGTTCGACATCTGACATAAGCACGACAAGTATGAGTAATGTTCGCTTTACCATAATGTTCAGATAACCAACTCTGCTGTATTCCTGGTCACCTTCCATGTCCTCGTGATCTATTAACACAGGTGTAATGTCTGGCCAGTCTTTTTGTATGCTGATGTACGCCTTTCTATCTGTCGTTACAACAACAAGTGATTTATGAATCCCAAAGTACTTTGTATTACAAAACCAGCTGTATGCCAACTCAAGGTAATTTCCATTTATCATCGTAAACAGAACTTTCTTTGAATGAAGAGATACACTATATGCCTTTTCTGCAATGTTTTCAGAAACATTAGCTGCTCTTAACAAACGCTTATATAACTTGCTACATTCAATACCAGAGCATGTTTTGTTAAGTGATTCAATCAATTGACTAAACTCTTCGTTTCCCTGTGTTGATATGCAGGATGTGTGTTGATCTTGTCTCTCATTTGGTAGTTTGCTGATATCACTCTTATATCGAAGGACAGCGTTACTTCCGTCAGCAGACAGTCCAGTATACACATATTTGACTTGCACACTTACACATAAAAACATAAGAACGATCAATACGGTTATATTTGCTTTGCGTGTAAATATTATTTTCAAAATTCTCACAAGGTTTTTTGACCGCATATTTAGTTTTTTTAACTTGTCCTCCTCGTCATGCAATGTTTACCTCGTTTCTCTGTTATTTTTGTCTTCATCAATAGCTTTGCTATCTGACACGATACACCTAACCTCGTACTCAAATCTCATAATCTCATATCAGACTAACCACAGTACGGCTTCCTTTTGGTAAACCTGGCAAAGGAACACCGTATATTTAGTCAATATGACGCTTAACCCTATATGTACAGACTTAGCGTTTCGGCACCTATTATAGAACAAGCAAATACATGAATTAGGGTAGGGATATAATGTACCATTACATTAACAAGACGGTGTAAATGAGCAGGGGAAGTAGAGGGATATTTCATTAATTAGTACATTTGGGTAGTTATTTACTACAACAGGCCAATACGTAGGGCAGAGATATGTATGTTTTAATAGTTGGTTTACAGAAAGATATGGAAACAGTAAAATATTATTGTAATCGATGGAAAATATAGGAATAATTTTAGTAAAGCAAAGATGTAAGTATATGTACAACTCTCAATGCTGTTATGATTGAAAAACAACCAGCATGTATAACTCATGTACGAATTAGATTTGTAATCTCACAAGCTAAATCCTCCCAAATCAGCCTGTTGTATCAAATTCATCAACCCAAATACACGTATTTCCATATATCTTCTGTCATACGGAATTGTTGATAAGTAGAGAATTACGTACACAACATACACGTCGAAATTAACTAATGAGCTGGTCACTTTTACACAATTTCAAAGACAGCGTCAATTACATCCAAATACAAGGATTAACATAGCTGTACACTTTGACTTATATTGGGCATAGTTGTATGATCATCATTGAGCGTTAAAACTCGTACAGACGTATGCGAGTTTGTATGGCGTTCAGGATTAAACAACATAGAAAATAGTGTTTTAATCATGGACTTTCGTTTACTATTATCCGTTAGGTCCAATCTCCTACACAGTGATCTTCCTTTGCGTGACGTCATGCGATATAAAGCGAAAGTGAATCAGAAAAGGAAGCACGAAGAAATTATCAAATATATGCACTATCAGACGTGGTTAATTCCTACGCATCTTAACTCTAAACTGTTGTTAATGAGCCGATATACAAAGGTAATTCATTTTTATTTCTTAAAATAGACCGTTGTTTTGAAGGCAATGCCTTTTTGTATTAGATGTATATGACACGAATACCACCTGCGGTTAATGTATAAACAGAAGACGTTATATCGGTTAGTGCTCGCTGATACTAGAATATGACGTCACTGACACGAGCATGTATACGGTATTAACACAACACCCAACTTTCATTGTTTTAAACAGTTAACAACATTCACTGAACAAGTATTGCGAACGAAATATTTCCTGTATCATTAACAACAAATCAACTAGTAAACGATTTAAATTAAATTTAAATGTTACACAGCTAATGTTATATGTCACCTGTTCATGAACACAAACTTGTGAATACACATTTGAGGATGTATAGTTTGATAACAAATCTATGGTTGGTAATATTTAAAATATGCTTATCTCAATTCTACACATTTTCAAACCGCTATATTCCATGCACACATATTATTTATGTACGCATATTCACAATTGCGTGTACTACTACTAATAATAAGTCTGTTTTCGTCCGTATCCTACGATTGACATTTACAGGGAGTCATGCATTCATAAACATATACACATTGTTATGCAATGAATCAAGAAACTCCCAGATAAGGAGGCGATTTAGGAGACACAGACAAAGCATGCAAACTAATTTATACGAGAACTTGTATTATAAAGTGTGTTATATTTAATCGGTTGCTTCCAAATAAATCAAGTTGACAGTAGTTATCAAGGACGAATATAGTTATTTGTTAACGATACTATAACATACGATTAAATCGATGCACGGTTAAAATCGTCACACAATTAAGTGAACAATGTCGATGAGCGATTAGGAAATCAAGTATCCTTAGTTTATCTGATTAAGTCATCACTTTCTGATATTGATAGCAGTAAGTTGGTGCGTTACAATCAAAATCACCCCTTTTACTGTGTGTATCGTATGATCTCCTTATACAATATGTTACTAAGTTAACGATAGGCGTAAGTATTCAAAACATAGACATAAGCAGTGCTTATGGCGAAACATGTTTAAGCGCCAAAACAGACCATTGTGAGAACATCATTACATCATTTACTTAAATAAATCGAGACTTACGTATATTACATAAAAGTCGAAATGAATTAATGAGATGGTCGTTTTTACGTAATATTAAAGACAGGGTTAATTACACCCAATATAAGGCTAAACATAGCCGCACAATTTAGACTTATATTGATAGTGTTTAGCCTACAAACAGAAGTATGAACGTTTATATGGCGCTTTGGATTACACAACATAGAATAGTGTTGACTGTTATGTGTTTATCTGTAGTATGGATTTTGATTCATTTTTGCGTAACGTTTGATTTCCTAGACTCTTCAACGACCTCAAGTCGAGAACATCCTCAAGATTCTAAACGTGGTTTATATTCGTAAACAGCTAATACACCGTCACCAATTAGTACAATGAAGAATCCGTACGTGCTGCCGGAACAAGTTGTTTGCACTTCTAATGAAAATTCGACGACTTTAGTTCTAGTTCATTCTGCAACAAAAAATCTCCAAAACCGAATGGCTATTAGAAACACATGGGGAGATGCAAAACATTTTGCTTTCTTATAAATTTAAACTTGTTTTCTTACTGGGAAAACCTCTACATCCTCAGTCACAATATGGAATTGAACAGGAACATTTTAGGAACAAAGACATAGTCCAAGGCAAGTTTGTAGACACATATCAAAATCTTTCTCACAAAGCAGTGTTGGGCTTACGTTGGGTGTCAGAGCATTGCAACGCTGTACACACGATAGTCAAGATGGACGATGATGTATTTCTAAACCTTCCTTCATTGTCTACACTGGTTCTCAAATTATTAGAAGCCGACAGAAGCGACAGGTTATGTGTGATGTTTGTGAACAAGGCAACCCAGATCACTTAAAAAATCATAGAAATGGTTCAAAATGGAACGTCAACCCGAACGAGTTTAGAACCTACATAATGTTTCCATTTTCATTTTGCTCCGGTTACTTAACTATATTGAAAAGGAAACTAGTAAGTGCCTTATACAAAGCATCGAAAACATCTCCGTTTTTTGGGATTGATGATGTTTATGTGTACGGAATACTCGCTGAGAAGGTAGGACACGTTGTTCATAGACAATTGAACAGTGTGACAAAAAACGTCACCAAAGCCGAACAGTGTTTCTCGACAGAACGTTACAGATGTGAACTAGTTGCTGTATTAACAGCTAACACTGATACCTGCTACTATCTCTGGCATCTTATACACAGTTGACGCCGTTTAAGAGGAACAATTGAGTCATCATTAACAGTTCAGTAATAAACAGGATACAACGAACTGAAAAGTGAACAGTAATAAAACGTTTTGAGTAGAACTTCAACAATATAAATGCTAGATTTAATTGATTATCACTACCTATTATATGTTACTTCATGTCAGTATTCTGTTCTTCCCATGACATCGGCATGTCATTATTGTAGCTTTGAAAGAAAACATTATACATGTTTTGATATTTTATAAATTATGTTACTCATAATAGTTGAACTATTGTAGCAGCGTCACGTAACTGGGTGTTACCGTTTTTTATTTATAATTAAATTCGGTGTTTGGTTTTCTTTTGTTTGTTTTTTAACGTTGGCTATGTTGCGATTTATCTTAACGATTAAAACTAGGTTGTTTAGTCTTCCTTTTATCTATGTATAATCTCTCGTTACCATGGAAAGTAAACACATATATGAATGACCTGTTATGTTTTATCGTTTTACGATATTATGTAACCGAATGTAACCAGCATTTAATGTTTTCACTTTCTATAATATGTTGTGTGAAGCCCCCATGTTTGTTGGCATGGTCTGCTAACAGTGTCTACATATGACATTTTGTTTAAGATGTATACTCTCAACTATGAACTTGGCATTCGAATAGTTAATTATGGCATATCTCCTTAGCTGTTGAGACATGAATTATTTATCAGCAATACTGTTGTTGAGCATTGTCACCAAACGGTTACTAGTTAATGCATGTGTTTAATCCTATACAAAATGAATAAAATGCAACATGTGAATCGAATGTTTGTTTTAGAGTTGAAGCTTTGTATAATCCTTCAATTTGGGTTGTGTTATCTTCAGAACCATTATTGTCTACCAGGGAGAAAAACCCCGTTTCAAACACATTTCTACTCATGGCAATGCGCCTCTTAAACAAAACTAGATGACCGTTACATGTAAGCAGCATTTTACTACCGATGCAGTTATCTCTGCGGTTAAGCGGACTCGCACATAATTCAACAGTGAGTGCTGACTATTTATAATGTCTTATAATGTTGAGTACGACGAACCTTTGGTTAGACAGGGCATTGAAATTCCAACAAAGCTCCATTTATAGCTGTATACAAACCACGCGGAAATGTAGTCTGAATAGTAACTCTTTTTATACCATACCGACACCTTATTATAAACAAACAATTAGTTTGGACCGAACTGTTATGGTATATCAAGTATTATTATGGTTTCATCCTATAGATTGGATGTGTGTTATACTAGTTGTCTTTGGGGCAATAAACATCAGTCTGTTTAACTGACCAACATATTTCCCTTTCACAAATACGTTATTATGGTGCTATAGTGCTATTACGGTACGTATAGTTGCTGTAAAAAGCAAATTATCTGCAAACTTGTTCATACGTTCATACGTTTAAGGTTTACGTTATAATGGTCTTACTTGTTAAAACACAGCATTGTAATACAAAATAACATCCCAACACGTCCACTACAGCACTCTTCAAGACACATTTAAACAATACAATACAACTAAAGGTTTATTAGATACAAATGTAAATCACACACTAGTCTTCCTCTTGTAAAGTGTAGATATTGATTTGAGCCCATGTATATCGTGTTGGAGCAAACACAGAATGTAAAGCGACCAGTTGTAAATGTGTCAATAACATGCAATGCTGGAATAACCTTTTTGGTAGTGGAACACAAACAAAGGGTTTTTCCACGAAAAAAGTTTGATATTTTTACACCAAAGTAAAACAGTGATATTATTTTGTATAAGAGGTATACCTAACCTAGAACTATAGAAGCACGTGCGACACTACACTCAATGTAGTTTACATTGGTAAACTATTGGTGTATTGTAACATTGTATGAGAATACTTTAATATGTTCTTCAAAAATTGTGATTATCACAGAACGGTATGAACACGCTTTAAAGAAGCATATACATTACGAATGTCACACAAAGACGACAATAATGTGTCCTGTGCGAACACTATAAATAAATACATTCGGATATTCGTGAGTATGCTTATGTCCCAGAGACAACCATTTGTGTTCCAATAAAACCTATAACAAATACAAAACCTGTTTGAGAAGGGTTTATGCCTAAAGGAAGCACTTTCTTCATTATATTGGCTATTGACTTGGTGGAGCTTTTAAAATCAATGTTTAACCGACTTATGGCTAGCTAATTTGATAATGAATTCAATCTTTTTCAAGATTTAGGAATTTGAGTGAGATCACTTTGCTTTTGTCAGTATGTAAGATGTTTTGCTTGAACAGAATGATTATACCATTCAACTGTCAATCCGTCAGATCCGTGGCGTTTGTTACTGTGTCCTATAATGTTTAATGGAGATAGTCGTAGTAAACACATTCAACACAGACAGTTCGTGTTCTGTTTACAATGTTCGCACATGCAATGCCCAAATGGAAGATCGCCAATAGGTTGAATGTGATCGCACGTGGCATCAAACGATAGGTGGCCTTCTCTAGCTGTGAAATCAATCAACATTTAAATCAATGTTAAAAAAATAAAAATACTTTTTTCTACATCCAGATCTCTGTAAGTTTAATTATACACACACCGCTTAATTAATTCAAAATGTAGTTAATTGTATAAACGTGTACTTTGTAAGCATGCACGTGTAAACATGTTTCATGAAGATTTATTGATTTATTGTAATGTCTGTATTTGTTGAATTTATATGAATATGTGTAAATATGTTTGGATGGTTCAATGGTAAATAGGTTGTTAGATTACTATCTCTAAAAATGATGAGAGAAGGTCTCCGAAAGGTCTAAGTAAACTGTTGGGTGCATCTTTTTTTAAATATAATGTTGAAACTCACTTCCAGCGTGATATTTGTACATTAAACATAAATAACATTATGTAGTGTGAGCATTACCTAACTAGAACCTTGACAGTGCAACACATTCGAACAGTATATATAGTCATAGTGCATACACAGCCAGCTCTGAGTCAGTGTGTATTATCTGTATAATTGGACTAAAATAAAATCAACGTATACTTCACGCATAAACTATTTTGACTAAAAGTAAACGATTGCACTACTTATTGGTAGGTGTTGATGATTTATATGAGTATTCAAAATAGTTTTCATTTGTAAGTTGTTACAGCTAGGACAAAAACAGTTTTTTTTATTTACATTTAATTTATTGTTGCAATGTGTATAGTACAATCCAAACACATAGTCTATTCAAAGAAGTGTTAAAACTCACTAGGATATAAACCATACTCTAGGCTTTGGAATCACCCATAATATACATCATACATTATACTTCAATATCGTTAGTTAAATAAATACACGTGACAACAATTTCTAAAACATACACAAGTTCAATGAACATCCTGCATGTTAAACACGATGTTTGAAAAACAAAACCTCAGTAATATATTATGTTCACACTGAGAACAAAAGATATTTTCTCAGACATTTGTGTGAATTCATCGTCGTTGGTAAGTTGATTTTTATAAGACGTGTAGGAATAATTACACCAATCGAACGTTTTAAAAAGGTGTGTTTTGATAAAGAACAAAACACATTTGATTTCAAACATGATCATAGACCACTGTTTGAAACAATGATACATAGACGCGTTGTATCTATTTGTTCTACCTTCTTTTGAGGTACATGCACTATAACATAAGGTATTGTTATATCATTTCTACTAATAAATTCATAACATTTAAACACGGAAGGTCCAGTAAATACAACATACAGAAACACAAGTACAATTAGAGAACGGCAAAATCAAATGTGTACAATTTGAATGAAGAAACATAAGCGTATATTTAATAACATAGTAACCTGTGTAAATTTAACACTGTACATACATAACTGTTTTAAGTAGAAGTTATTCGTTTTACTAGCAAATCATTGCAAGTATAGTTGCTAAAAACAAACCAGTGACGTAATCGTTGAGTGTCGGTTCTATTGTAGTCTGTACCTAAATAAAGGACAAAAATGGATCATACGTCAATTCACGTTGAGATGTACATGTCTTTCATTATCCATGTTTTGTTTAAACCTTCATTTTCGAGACATATTATCACCTTTCAAACTCGTATTTCCGTAAATGTATCGATAAAGAAATTATTTTAACTAACTCTTTGACTAATTGAGATACACAGTAGGTGTTCTCTTATATGTGTAATTATTTCAAATAATTGAGGTACTGTTTACCACAGAGGCAATGCAAGTTGTTTAAGATCCTAAATCGTTAAATAATAAAACCTATATTATTAACAGTCTTTTCATGATACCTCACATCTCAAATAAACTATATATTTAACGACATTACCGATATCTTGATCATGCTGTGCTCTTGTAACCTGTAGTAGGTGCATCCTTTCATTCCATAACGTATTCGTGGGTAAGACGCCAGTCCTGATGTGTGCGTACCTGTTTGGTAAAACAAGTTGATATTAACAATGTACGTTATAAAAGAAATGTTGATAAAACAGCTATGTTTGCAATGATAATCGTTCAATGGTGTTACAGATTGTCAAAGATGCCCCTGTAAAATGCACATATTGATTGATAATATCATCACTTTGCCATCTAGCACATCATTAATATAAGTCGAATTCATATCATCCTTCAAAGGAGAATCTCAATAAATTGTATTATAGATAATAGCTAGAGTTGTATTCACAGCAATCAATACATGCATTGGCAAAACCTGAGCGATGGTGGTTTGTGCGATATTATACATATGCATGGTGCTCAATATTTGCACTGGACTGTTGTACAGTTCCATGGGGTATTTTAAGGATAAGCGTTACCAAGATATGTTTGTTTCAAATAACCTACCTTTGTAGAATAAGTCTTGAGAAATAAACGTAGACGTTTTCAGCTTCTTCATCCACCCCACTATACCCATAGGTGTTCACGGTTTGACTAAGATCAAACATCATCAGAGCCAGTTTCTTCCAAAGAAGAACTGATCGTTTCGTCGGTAAAACATAAACAATATTATATGTGTATCCGTGCCCTATCACTGGGTGTATCATAATGTCAAACTTCTCATATTGTTGTAGCGTTCTGATCGTATGTTCAGACCATATACTCTCAACATCCACTATTACAGCCTTTTTATAGTCCATCAGCAGTTTAACTGTTATGAGTGTTTGCTTTACGTGTAATCTAATTGTCTCGATTTCAGCAATAACTGTTTTATCTGCTCTCTCTAAACCACAACTTATAAACATCAAATATACATCTGGCCAATCTTGCTTAAATTGCACGAATAGGTCTCTACTTTCCAGACAGGCGATAACCAAAATTGATTGATGTAACCCGAAGTACTTTGTATTACATAACCAGTTGTATGTTGATTTTAACAACTGTTCGGTCAATATCACGATTATCACTGTCCTCGGTACTTGAGAATCCTTTCCAGCATCGTTAACGGCATTAGAGATATGCTCAGACTGGCATAACCTTGTAAAAACATCCCCTTGGGCATTTACTTCCAGTGATCCATTGCCTTTTAACATTGCCAACTTTAAGACCGGACCAGTTTCACCATCGCAGGACGAACTTGTTTCGTGAGAACTCAACCATCTTGAGTGATATATTACAATCACGAGTAGAAACGCTAAACCATATAATCTTACTCGTTTCAATCGACCAAACATTTTAACGTAACATGTTAGTCTACCCATTAGAAAATAAGTATTGTCTCACATAGCTATATCAAATATCTACACACATTCGATATTTTACTAAGCAAATGTGTGTGGAATATCGCTTGTATTGATTGCCGTGTTCGTTACGGTCATTTTAAGGCATGTAGCTACAGGTCTCCAGACGTGTCGTTTTACCTGACTTTTAAAGCTATTAGATCTTCACTAAAGCTTACTTTGTGGAGAGAAGAAACAAAATGCATTGTTGTAGTTTACATTTGAATTTCGTATAACTGCACTTCCGTTTTCAATTGACATGGAAGATGTCTACCAATGTCAAACGATGAATGCCAAACGATGCATGTCAAACGATGAATGCCAAACGAATAATGGGTTCAAATGCATGACTGTCCGATAACGTGTCAGATTTTCTACCTACTGCTCCACGCATTAATGTTATTATTTCAATAATGCATTTTCCCATTTTCTTTAACATTTTACAAATTGACACCACTTAATACTCCAACCGCAATGTGTCTAGTACACGGTACAAACACTTTGGTATGATACAGAGCTGTTAAAACCTTGATTCGTTTATGACACTAAACAACTTTACTTTATTACACGAGTTTGGAAAGCGTTAGCTGTTGTATGCAATCTTTATTCACTTCATAAAGGCTTTCATTTGTACAACATTCCTTTTTGGGGCAAACAACTTGTAGAAGAGAAGTGTTTACCTATTTTATGTCGACAAAATACGCCTAACAAACAAATACGTACAGGTAATGAAACGGAAATGTAGTATGATCTAACGTATACCGTTATGCACTAGTTAACTGTTGGTGTTAACAAACCCATTTTGCAATTGTATATATGCCATGTCGCATAAATCTTCATTTACAACTTAACTGAATAGGGGTGGGTGCATACTTTATATAAGATATGTTTTGTTCTCTAATCCTCAAACATAAAATGAAACAGACCAAAAGAGAAGATCAATTACACATTATCATTAAGCAAATGGGAAAGACATTATGTGTCAAAAATGCGGTTGTAAAGGCTGTGTTGTAAGACTTCTTTCTGATATGTGAAACACGGTTTCTTCAAAATTATATCGTGTTTGATTTTAGTTAAATTTAATCACATACTATTTGGTGAGTGTATATACCTTTTGATGATTGGCCATTGTGTATACGATGATAGAAACTCTAGCTCAAACATTGGATATATTTGTTTGTAAGTACCACATGAATTTCCATTTCCTAGAACAATTTCAATTTGACTGCGACATAACCCATAACAACAACAACGAGTTAGCTACCAACTGACTCTGATAAGTCAATACGAGCCTGCCATTTTTTTGTCTGTGGTTGGCACTATCTGAAATGTCACATCCGAGCTGTCATGTTGTTTTCCTTTTTTTTCGGATTCGCTATATTTTGAACCTTAACTTTCGCCAATCTAAATGTATGTAGCAAACATGTACATACAAGTGACGCAATACGATAAAATGCAAGGTACATTCGTCGACGATAGTCCGCAATTGCGGGTCATAAGTTCGTTTCGTTTCGAATTTTTTTTATTATTCAGTATATCAATTAACTGTGTGTGTATGTTTATATGACGACGTTCTCTTTAGTGGCAATTGCATACAATTTAAGAATCGAATGTATGTAACGTTTTGTTGTTTACATGGTAAGACAATAAGAAAAAAATGTAATTTGAAAGTGGCATTTTCTTTAAACAGTTGGATATATAATATTATTCCAAAAGAAAGAAGTAAACAGAGACATTGAATTGAAACTTATATTCACTTATCGAAGCATTGATATAAACATATCCTTAGATAGAATAGGACATATCATCAATCTCATTTAACGTTCATGCCTAAATCAGCTGACACTTTCAGACAAGGAAATTACCTATGCTCTCAATGGTTATTGTGGTGTTTGGTGCTCTGTCACATTTATACGCACTATGTCAAGTTAACGCAAAAATGTGAAAAATAATATCGCTTTTTGTCTGTAACAGATCGATGTACTCCGTGTTATTTAACCTTCGCACAGGTACTTAGACAAAGCTAATTGTTTTAAAGCGAATGGAAA
>ENA-OREC01001067-OREC01001067.1-marine-metagenome-genome-assembly--contig:-NODE-1067-length-13022-cov-11.072229_pt1 | contig 13022 bp, 8 predicted proteins | sample MGYA00248626_ERZ508543 | MGnify/ENA primary metagenome ERZ508543 (study PRJEB26211, sample SAMN05518279) | marine metagenome | isolation source: Puget Sound, Washington, USA | host: Bankia setacea... | reverse complement strand
ACACACACAAACAAAGTGTTGTTTTGCCACAGATGTTGTGTAAAACTGGATTAGTCAGTTTAAAATAGGTTTAAAGAAAATGTTACAGACGGCCAGACCGACTAACCGACCGACCGACCTGTGCCAAGCAATATGCCCTCTCTTCTTCCAAGGGGGCATAACTATATATACAGTAACTGTAAACTCACATATGCATCCTCCCACGTCACCTTGACCTCGTCGTAGAAATAGTAACACGATCCTTTATAGGGCACCCAGCTGTCTGGACAACACGTTTCAGCTGTAGGGCAAAAACAAAACTTACGTTCTAGAGCATGTAATAAAACAAGACTGCAATATAAGCTAACGTGAACAAACGCATACTTGCAATAAGTACATGCCGTTTCATATATGTTTAGAAACCACTATATAGAGGATGTCAACGTGTAAATACGTACCAGACTAAATAAAAACAATAAAACTATGGGAATCTCAACGTAAGGAAGTAATCACACTAACAAGGTATCAACTAAACTAAAGTGTTCATGATAGAAAGGAGTAATAATTTTGCAGCACATACATACGTGTAGAGAACTTTCGCAATGGAGTCACTGTACATAGAAGAAACATGAAGAATGGACACTTTCTAAAAAGACCAATGGACTAAAAAAGTTAGGGGTATTAAATATGCTTATAGTATACACATATCGTACATTCAATGGTGTATTACCTATCCTATATATTGAAAGACTATATGTCTACAAGATAAAGTCATTTCTTTTAAGTTTGAATCTGAAAACGGATACATTCAATTAGTATTGTATACTTGTATATGATGACAAAACAGTCATGCTCGTTGGCACCGATGTTTGCGTTCGGAGAGTCTTCGTGTGGGAGGAAACCGGAGTACTCGGAGGAAACCCACCCGTCTGACTTGGTGACCACATGACCATCTCATTTGCCGATGGCGGGTATTGAACCCGGGTCGCAGCGCTGAGAGGCGAGCGCGTTTACCATTACGCCAGCCAGACTATAGTAGTTGTACTATAGTTGTATAGTTAGTGATGTATAGTAGTGTATCTGTTGTTAAATCATTATAACTTAAGGGACTTAAGGCCTCCTCGATAGCCGAGTGGTAGAGTGTTGGCTTCGAGTGCCGGAGGTCCCGGGTTCAATCCTCAGTCAAGGACCGCGTCATACCAAAGACATTATAAAAATGGTACCAGTACTACCCTTGTTTAGCACTCAACATTGAAAAAGGAAATACTGGCTCTTTCTCAAGAATTAAGATAAGAATATAATGTAATAGATAAGATCTGGTATAGAAAATCCTTCGAAGTCGGAGGTCATTGACCGTTGTGGCGGGGATGAAAAAACCAAATGACCACGCAGAACCGACAAAAGTCCAAAGCTAAAACAAACACAAACAAACTTAAGGGATGTAATGGTATATTTGCTGAGACGTTACATCAAAAAAGAATCAACACAAACACCAAAGCACACAGACATGAATGCGTTAAGACAGATGTACTGTATGTACTGGTCAACTATTTAAAGAATTGCGTTTATATGAAGTTGTTTACATGTACATGAATTGTCAGTCGATACTGAAAATTTATGGAACGGGCACTCTGTATACTGTTTATGTAGCACGTGCGGTAAAGTGTAGAAAACATGTCGCCAAAACGTCAACTCTCTGATAGTTTAAAGTTGTCAATGTGTTCGCAATTATTTAATTAATTTCGTAGGCAAAATGTTTTAAGATATCAGCATACACATATTATGATAAATGTTTCTTAGGAAAGAAATTATGTTGAATTTTAAAGAAATAAACAACACAGCATTATATTTCCTAGTTTCAAATTGTCCACAAGTATTTAAAAATGTTTTATCACTGACCCGTTAAATATAGTTTTTAACGATTTCTATCCATGATTACTAGGCTATAGGATCGAGTTTAGTTGTCTATATATTCCACAACTTTATAGTTTCATAAGTACTCTGTGACCATGAAATACAGATGGATATATATACTTTTGATTTTAAGTAAAAGTCCACCTTTAACAATTACATTCTATCACGATCTGTTGTAGCAAGAGTTACGTCACATCGCATGTTGCCTTATTCACTAGCAGTGTGCAGATAAAAAAAGCGTCATACTGTGCTATATGTAAAACAAACTAGAGACGTCACAGGGGTGTTTTCAAACGTGTTTGTTGAAGTGTGTGTGGAGTGTGACCGCTATAACAAGTTTCAAAGTTTATTGGCAAAATCAGTAAAAAACATGCTTTTGGCCATCAACAAACACAAATAGATTATGTTATGGCATATATACATTATGCGTAGGAAAAAAAACGATACAAATAAATAAATACAACAGCAAACACACACACACGCACGCACACACACAGGCACAGAAAGAACAAAATGACATTACTATGGTCAGAGATATATAACCACAAAACAAAGTGAAACAGTTATATGTGAAGGGTATTTTTAGTCAAACACTTAGCTTCTTTTATAAATAACGGTAGAACGTCGATAGTGTTGGTTTTGTCAATGTGGAGTTAGAACTATTAACTTCTAACTCGAAAGAAAGTGTCTAGAGCAGTAGCAGATCTGTGTGAGTACAGTGTGTAGAATACATGTACCAAGACATACAACTAATGTACATGTAAATAGCACGTAATTTAGCAATTTAAAAATACACTGAAATTGAGAAAAAATGTGTTACATAAACATGTTTCAAAACCAAACCAAATTGAGACCTAACGGAAGATACGAACAAAGCATAAGTGTAAGCATGATATACATAATTTGGCAATTTTATAGAAAGTCTTACCACTAACTCCAACTACCACAAGAGCTAACGCTATGAGGGTGTTCATCAAGGCCATTGTGTTAAGCCTAATGTAAATCCTTCACTTTAACATCAGTTATTGCTCTTCATAACTTTATCTATATGTCATCTCCGGTATACTGTGTGTAGAACTTCTTATCTATGACAGTTTGAGGATTGAGGTCAATTTAGAAACCATAACCTTTGTAAATCGACAAGAAGGTCTGATCGTCATTTCAGTACAAGAGTGTAAGGTCTAATTATTTGAAAGTTGAACATGTTAAAGTTTTACACCAAGTTAGTAATATATATAAAGCCTTTGGATATAATGCTTGGTTTACATTCACCACGTGCACCGTTCAATAACTTCATCTACGATTTTCCGTACCACTTTTCAGGCTCCAAAAGATGCCCATGGCGGGATCGTGCGATGCTAGATACGGGCTACGGGCTTACGATTTTTAAAATAACATTTTTTTTATACAAAAACGTAGAGGTTGAGGAGCCCGTGAATTCGTACGACACTCGTACGGCTGTGGACACCTCCCCAAGGAATCCGCACGAACATAGAGATACGGGCAGTTTACTGGCTCCGTAGACACATCGCAGACCACATGCACACTAAGCATAACGAGGGTGCTGTTTTCACATTAGTTCAAGCTTGCATAAGGCCTTTATTTACAGTTCGATTGTGAAATCATGCTCAAAACCGCTCCTGGAACCAACAAGTGCAACGTAATTATGGTATTTGTTTTACCCAAGGAATTTACGGGATTTCTCAGACGCGCTTTCCACTGTACCCCACTTCCCCCCTAAGGTGAAACATCACTGTACCACACTTCCCCCTGAGGTGAACCATCACTGTACTAGAGACGGTATTAGTTGGTTTTAATACAACTTCTTAACCGACGTGTAGTATGCGAGCTTGATTCGTGTTACGGTTCTTTGACACAAACAAGTCATATGGTGCCAAATGACATATAGTTTTCACTACGCACTCGTAATCACAAAATTCATTTATATCAAACGCACGATGAAGTCAAATTTAATGTTAAAGTGCCGAAATTTGAAAATATGAAAAGCGAATGATGCGTCTCACAAAACAAGGATACATACCAAACTATCACAAAGTAATTAAATATACAGGTTGTATAATGAATCACACTAGTTACTGTGTCAATATGAGCTACCATACCATGGCCGACGATTAAGGGAGTAATAATAATAATAATACAGACTTATTAACGAGTGATTATTAAATGTACATCTATCTTCCATAAGGCCCTCAACACAACATAGTTTAACAACAATTCTAAATGACCATTATATGGTATCAATGCCCTTATTAGATATAAGGTGAACCAGTTAAGAGTATAATAACCAGTTATGTTTATGATAAGAATGTAACAACAGTAACAAACACGCATAATCATATGAACGAAACAAATGAAACAAAACGAGTACACAACCAATACTGTTTTTCTCTAAAGTGTGTGTGTCCATATTTTCATTCAACGTGAAGTGTTGTAGTTTTTTGTTTATTCTGTATTTCTATTAATTTTCTCCTTTCGCCACACGAATACATCAGAACTCCAGATAAGGGTCGTTTGTTCGTAAAAACGAATTGGTTTTCATCGAAAATAGAAATCAATTTTGATCGTAAAAAACGAATTAGAATTTGATTTATATCGTAAAAAGATTGTGCCCAAAAACGATATGCATCGAAATGGTTTGGGTACGAATATAAAGTAAAATTGCTTTTTCTATGACAATTATTTTACACGCGTTCAATATAATCAAGTAAACGGCGACTAAAGTAAAGTGTTCCGATTTTGGGAACGGTTTATTTGTCTGAAAACGTCGTCAGCGAAACATGGCCGTGTTCGGAGAAAAACCGACTCTGCAACTCCATCAATAATAAATATCTTGGCAAGAACCGAAGATGACCAGGTATCGATCATTGTTTGCGCCACGTATCTCTATAATGTGTATACAATGCGGTCACACATAAAACATGCTCGATTCTTCATATTTTTGCAAACGGCAAGCGTCATTTTTTCCCGCAAAAAAACGCATGTGGTCGGAAAATTTTAGATTAGTCATTCATAAAGGGAGTGAACATGATAACCCATATATAAAGCTGAATATTCAATGTTTTACTATTCTAAGTTTTGTATCGTGCGTTCCATTTTGTTAACAAAGTTTATTAAAGTATGTCCGACTGAATCCGATTACCTCGGGGACGTCGTGATGATGATATTAGTATGCCTTCAAAATATGATTCTTTAGAATTCAAAGCGAACAATTTAAGAGAAACTAATTGACAATTTGTTGTTAGTAAAAAACTAATTGAAATAAAAATCTGGTAGTACAAAACTATTTAGACCATTTCTTATCTGGAGCTCTGTAAATGTTCTGTTGTTTTTGTTTTTTCCTAAAACAATCGTGTTTGTAATTGGCATTAATTATGGTTTCGGTGGATGATGCCAAAACACAGTTACATTCAGCGTGTTAGTTATGTTCTTGGGATCAAACTATTATTAAAAAGGTGCCCGCTTCCTGAGTCATTCCTACCCGATGAGATGAATCGTAAATCAAGTGTTTGTCTCAGTGTACAATGTTTCAAAAAAGGATGTACAATGGTGGTTCGATAATGAAAAAAACGCGATTTAGTTTGCATACATATTGGGAAACCAAAATACATTGAAATAAAATGTTTTAGACGGTAAAAGGTTGAACGTTCTCAGTACGGAATGGTCTCAGAGTTTGAACTCTATTATATGCATGTTTTATGACGCAATTCTCGCTTCTATGTCACATACTGCCATAAAGACCTGACAACAATTTCATAAACTACTTTAGCTGATGTGCTATGTTTAACGTATCAACTTCCACTACCACAACTACAACATAAGCCTTAATTAGGTGAAAGAGGTTTATTTCATTAACAGACACAGTAAGGGTAATATAACACATTGCCCATAGTGATGGTGGTGGCCGCGATTGTGATATATATCCATTCGTTTCAAGGTTCAATCTATGATGGCTTACTGGTCAGTATTCAGTAAGAAGTGATGGGCAGTTGTAGAGAAGTATTCATTAAGATCACCGTCTTTATTTACGTATAACACACATAACATTAAACACCAATCTATATCTAATTGTATAATTGTTCACATACACCATGAGTATGAAAGAGGTGCTTTTGTGTGATAGATAGTTGATTCTTTCAGCCATTTCCAAGTGTAAAACTGATGTAATATGAAACAGAGAATGTGTCATTGTTTTGTCTGGCACATGTTCGCATTAATCTTCAACCTTTTGTATCGTGCGTTCTATTGCTCTTAACAGTTCCAATTCCAAGTCCTTCAGGTCACTGTCAGCATGGCGTATCGGCTGTTCCATTCGTTTCATTGGTTCGTCAGTTCTTAAATCAGTGTCCATCTCAGCATTAGTTGTGTTAAGCATGTTTTCGTTGTCTATTTCCAATGGGGTGTCTGCACTTGGCATGACCATGGGCTGAGACACATCCTGGTCGCTCTCGTTCATTGGCTCATTCGTTGTTGGTTGGTTATCATTTGGTGGGAAATCCGACTGGAAGGTGTAGCCCATGTCTTCATCTGAACTTGAGTTATTTCCCTTTCCTTGATCTACAAAGAAATATGGTCGAAAACAATCAGTTTGTACAAGGAATATTTGACCCTGATTTAAAACATTAGAACATTAACAACAACATCAGCATCTTAAATAAGGTTTTAAACATACAGTTGTTAAAGTATATATCAATGTGTTATGTCAATATAAAAGTTGAAAGTGGTCAAACACATATTAATTTGGCAAAAAAAAACACATGTGACAGGTTTTTTCTGAAAATAAAACATGACAACATGTACTAACGTGTCCGAAACACGTGACCAATTACAGTTATATAACATTTTTGAACATGTATTAATTTTAATATTAGGGGTACGATCCGTTATAAGTTAATGAGTTATACTTGTAAGGTGGTATGCGTTTGTCATAACTCCTAAACCCGGATGCAACCTCTTCATCACAAACTGAAAGGTTCTTTACTACGTACATGTAAGAAAACGTGGTAGTCAAAAAAGGATTGCACCTACTTTTGAACTACGATTAAATTAAAAGAAACATCAAGTTACGTCAATTGTGTTACATTTGCTAAAGATGTGAGTTAAGCTTTTTTAATTTATGTTACGTTCTGTTCTGTTTGACATGTTAAGTGGGTACCTAGAACTTGTACTGAAAAAAGTCCTTCCCCCTATATACACAGACCTTGCCAATTGGTGTAATTGTACTTGTTTCTATACCTACGCACCAAGGTCATTGCTATTTTTGTTGTTAAATCCACTTGTTACAAAAACATGAATCAAACACAAACACCGCTTTTGACATACCGTATTGACAATGTAAAGCTTAATGGATAAAATGCGTATCAAGCAGAGCAATGAATGTCGCATTATAGGCATATCCGGGTGCATTGTTAAACCACAGCCGATAAAGACACGGTGATAACAATTATATGGAAAGCGACGATAGGTTTTTCACGGTGTTTTACAATGAGTTTGTTTAAGGCTTTGAATTGTGAAACATTACATACCATGCATCTGGGACGTATAATGGTGCTCTGCTTCAGACAGAAGGTACCTTTCTAAAGACATCGTCAAAGCGTACTGTATGTTGATCAACTTCTCTGTAAAATGTAAGCAATGCATTATAATATACGGTCTTTACGAACGATTAACACAAAATCACTTTTAATATTTCTTTGTTTATAAATGTGTTTCATTCAATATAGACTTTAAACTGTTAAACTGCAAGTATATATGTCCATATACTGTCCAGTACGGTTAAATAGCATGCTGGTCACTTTGAATAAACATTATACATATACAAGTCAAAGCATGCATACACAGCAAATGTAAACACTTAAAGATAGTCACACGAACACAAAACAAGATATATAAATGACGGTTTGATGTGTTCTCTTATATCTAATCACATAGCCATTGTTTTCCGTTTGAACTATAACAAATTAGCATATAGAGTATTTGTATAATGTACTATAAATTCGAAGATATACACATCATAAGAACGGGTAGTTAGAGCGTTCTGTTCATTTTCTGGTTGTATGAACAGGGTGATACGCTAAGTCCCCGGTTATCTATGCAGTCAGTAAAACTGTGTATGTATATGTTTAGAAAGTAGGAAAATAAAAGTGTTAACCTCCATGTTCAGGCAATGTTAACAGACATGACGTGGTGAATATTACAGAACATGGGACGAAATACATGATCGAATATGGTACCGCCTTTACATGGACATGAAGTAAGGTTAAGTTACCGACGCGTTTGCAGATTTCTGTTATGTCAAGTCGTTTTTTTTAGAGGATGACACCTTTAAAAAATATATATGAACTCCGCATTACGTCATCGGAATGTTTCTAATTTGAACGTATTTATTATTAGTGTCTCACTTTTTTTTCGCCCAAACAGATTTTGAAAGTTTGAATTTCTATTTCATGAAGAAAACCAATATACCAAATGTATAATAATATAACAATAACATATTGCGCTGACTGTCTAAAAATATATTATACACTAAGATGCTTAGAATACATTTGTTCAGTATCTTCACCATAACGTCGCCACGGGCTCATGCTGCGCTCGCACCCTTAGACCTCTTAATCGTTAAGACACTGCCAAATGTACTCTTAACTATTATTATATACACGAAAGTATCCTTACTTAGATTTTCCATCTTGTAGTTGACGCTATCAGTTGACGTCAGCATTCGTTTGTCAGCGTTTTCTTGTTCTTTTTCTGAGAATAAATCGCCAAAGGGTTCCTCGTCTTCATCGTGGCTCGCTTAATAAAGAGAGTATGAGCATACCACAAAGTTACTAGAATTTACACTTAACACGAGACTGTCGCGTTGAATACATGGCCACTTGTGTTTTCCGTTACAACCAAACTTCATCCTTCAAACCATCAACTTAATATGTTGGCAGCAATAACGTTTGTACAATTAATGTTAGCAGTGTTGATGTGTGACGACACCATTGGCGTTTTGGATTTAAAAATCAATTGTATAGTTTGTCTCCTGAACGAAAATGTGTTTCGTTAGGTGAGTTTAACAGCAATTATGTATTGAAGTTTCTTAAATGAATAGTTGTTGTATATCTGTATCCGTTATGGAATTGTGCCGAGATTGTGTTTAGTAGTATGTTGTCAGTTTTAGCATGGATACAATTGTATTCTGTGCATATGTGAACTATGCACATCCTTTATTCAAGAAACCGTTTTACTTGTATGTATTCCAAACTTAATATGGTATACCTGCAACGCTTAGATTATGCGTTCATTTTGTCTTGAGTATTTTGCTTACCTTAGCTTCAAAATAAATACGTAACTTTGTTTTCCGTATGTTATCCAGAACAAATCGGCATCCTGACATAACTAAAAGTTGTTATATTTGATAAACCGTTCGCATACCGAGTCCTTCTCCAACTAGTATATCCACTGCTTGGTTCAGGATATCGTTCATAAAGGCTTCTTTCTTCTCTCCCATAGTTGCAGCAAACACAGCCAACACTTTTCTCACAGCTCCAACACCACGCAGTTCCAGGTGATCTAGAATTATAGTATACGTTACTGAATATACACTTGGTTGAAGTCATCTACATATATACCGAAGAAGCGTTACATGTATCGGCAATTCCTTTCATGACAGAGATAACTATTTCTTCTCGGGTTATTCTATCTACATACACGGCCGTTTCCTTTTCTTTATATATTATAGATAAGGACTGTAAGGAAATAAAGTGACGACAACCACTGCAACAATTACTATAGAGATAAAGATATGTACGTGCACCTGGTTTAATGGAATAAGGGCAGCATGTAAAGAACTGAGTCATAACTAGCTTTCAATCAGCAGAACATTGACTTGGCATTTAGCGACTATGTTATGATAGAAGATAAAATGCAGTCCTTGGATGAAAGTGCCAATGAGAATGTCTTTTTTCCAGTAGATCAAAACACATGTTACTTGTACCGACTGGCTAATCTACCTTAATTAACGTTACATACTGACTAGCACTCACGGTTGTGTTTAGGACCCACTTTACCCTAGTTGTGTTCGTGATAGAAACATGGATGCCTGCGTTTACATGTTTGATTAAAACGCTTGATGGATAGGCTACGAGTTGTTGGAATGATGAGTGTTGAAATGTTGTGACTGCTGCCACACGATCAGTGGTTGTGAACACGTGTTATTATTGTACTAACAACAGGGTTCATCAATAGCAAAAAGTAAAGTTAGTTTAATAAACAGTGAGGATCTAAGGTTGAGCTGGAATATTAAACCAAGGAATGACAGTGTGTTCTTCAAAGTGTTATCGTATTAGTTAAATAGCATCGCACGTCCTCACCTAGTTCAGACAGTTGACCATTCACGTCTTCCATGAAATGTGAACAGGCATTGTCAGTGCCTTGATCAGACTCCTGGTCTGGATGTACACTGAATTGCAACAACATTCGTAGTTTGTCCGCTAATCTGCAAAGGGAAACAACTCCTTTCAATACTGACCGCTATGTAGCTTCCAATACATGCATACGTAGATAAATGCACACATAATACGTCGACTAATGACTATGTAAAATTCATAGATATGTTTTACAATACATAGTTTGAGGATTGAATCAGTATTTTTTTATTGAACCATTTTTTATATTGAACCAAGTTTTTTCATACATATTTTAAAGGATTGAATCACTATAAACAATAGAATGCAATATGTATTTTTTTAAGAATATTGCCACGTTTTACATGTCATATGTAACATAATAAGTTTATTCAGCCAACTATCCTAGACTGTGCATCTGTTAACACATGAAGCCCTATTCGATATGATTGTCTCTTATGCTACGAATTAGATGGAATAAGTAGATCAATATAGACAGTTCTAAATTAGAGTCTTTCTTTTTAACAGATTGTCGGGTTTGACCATTGTTTGCGTGGACATCGCATCAGATACGTGAAAGCGTTATGTGATACTGTTGTTGACTTTGATTGTTTTGGTTAGTCAACAATATACTTGTGTAGCTATAAAAGGGGCTGTTATTTACGTTACGTTCATACTTACTCGGAATCACGTTGGCTGTTCAGAGACATGGACGCTACAACTGTCAAGACACATGTCATAAACAACAGCGGGAGTCCTTTCGTTGACATGGTTTGGTTTTGTGGTAATCTGAAAAAAAACATAACTAATAAGAAACATATGTTTAAGCGTTTTTACAGCCTCTGTGTGTTGATTCCGTGTTCACAAGGCCTGTCAGGGTCAATATCAAACTTAAGTTTAGAAACTGTGTTATGGAAGTGTATGTAACTTTCTGTGTGTATATAAATGTTGATAGTGTATATACAAAATGGCAACATAAAGAACTTTCTCAGAAGCATAAGAACAGTTTCTTTAAATATTTGCGATTGTTACGGTCCTACTAAACACAGCCATACGTTTAATTCATTGTTTGTCTTTACCATGCCATAATAACTTGCCCTATTAAAGATCGTATTAGATTTCTCTAAACAAATGTCAGTTTCTTCCCTTACAAAGACCACGCAAACGCGAACAACGTTTGTTTAAATTGAACCGATGTTGTATCATAGCCGCTTTTAGAATATATTTAATAATCCGGTATATTCCCACACTAATAGCGCACGCATATACGTAAACATCAGTATCAACGCGCAATTATGTGTATACTTTTCATAACTTATGTTGTAATCGTTAAAAAGTAAAACTCTATTTTTAAAAGTAAACAATATAGATTGAATTGAAGTGTACATAAGACATGTTAATACATATATATACTAAATAGACTTCACAGTTCACAGGATATCAACGCAGTTGTCATGTATTTTGTTCAATTAACGTTTGAACAATAAAACACACCTCCATGAGAGCTGCTACTTACTATAATATGTTTGCTTCAATTATTTTATCGTGACCAATAAAAGTAGTTAGTTTCAATAGCTGAAATAAGTACACGTAATGTTTATCACAATCAACACACATATATTTAATTTTCATCTCCAAAAGTTATAATACAAATACGTTTTAACCTTTGATTACACAAAAAATCAGTCTTACTTTGTTACACAATGTGATGGTGTGAGTGTTCGGTATGTTTATATCAAGCATCCGTGTAGCAACAATGTATCTATAGATGTTAGTACATGCAAATATACTTAACGTGTTCTAGCGGAAATTAATGTTACCCACTTACCCTGATACTGTGTTCGGTGTCGCTGTATATTCCGAAACCCTTGCTACAGATGTGTAACAATGAGGGAATTTCAATCACTTATGTAAGAGAAATGTAAAAGTGTAGGCGTTATGATGACTGGCTGGCATGAACTACTAGCCTACACTCACCAGCATTATATAGACTAGTTAATATTAGTTTGAATAGCTCGTATAGTTACAGTTTGTGGAAAAGTGGAAAAAACTTGTCCTTGCCTCCGGGCATAATGAGGACTAGTAGGTGGCTAAATAAAAATAAATGTACGTATTTTAGCAGCAAAGTAATGTTGTGGATCAGTGGCAGTAAAAACGACAGCACGTAACATGTAAGATTGTGAATGTTGTCCGATGTTGTTCTAAACAAGGAGTGTGTTCAACATTTATTTGTTCTTACTTCACCGCTAAATGAATATTCAAATGTGGTTGGGTTAGTTTGTCCATATGTAACCAACCACATTAAAGTTGCTATTTCGTTCCCAATAAATGATTTCCTACAAAAAATATTTTTTAAGGAATAAGCATACATATATTATGATAAATGCCTCTAATGAGTGAATCTGTGTTGAGTTTTGAAGAAAAAAAAAACACAACCTTGGTTTACCTACTTTCAAATTGCTGGCAAGTACTAAACTCATGTAAGACTAACCCGTTAAGTATTATTGTTGACGATTTCAGTATGTGCTTATTAGGATATAGGATCGATTTTAATTTTTTTTAGCGTTCGACTTTTGTCGGTTCTGCGTGGTCATTTGGTAGTTTCATCGCCGCCACAACAGCCAATGACCTCCGACTTCGACATATCTTATCCATTACATTATTTTCTTATCTTAATTCTTGAGAAAGAGCCAGTATTTCCCTTTTCAATGTTGAGTGCTA
>ENA-OREC01001066-OREC01001066.1-marine-metagenome-genome-assembly--contig:-NODE-1066-length-13024-cov-11.928709_pt1 | contig 13024 bp, 4 predicted proteins | sample MGYA00248626_ERZ508543 | MGnify/ENA primary metagenome ERZ508543 (study PRJEB26211, sample SAMN05518279) | marine metagenome | isolation source: Puget Sound, Washington, USA | host: Bankia setacea... | reverse complement strand
TTCAGACGTGTGCTCTTCCGATCTCCCAAGAAAAAACTAAACTTTTTTTCAACTAAATGTTTTGGGGGCTAGCCGAAACCGCAAACCGCCGCATATTCCACGTATTTTGAGAGCTGCCTTTTAAACGCGCCATTAATTCAAGCGTTTATTGACATCGAGTCAGTATGTGAACGATATTGAGTTTGGATATTGAATTGAAGTCCTATTAAATTAAAATTGTGAACTTTACTTTCTAAGGACTGTACAGCACTACATGATGTTAAATTTTAGATTTGAATGTTATTTTTATGTCTTTCATCCAGGTATAAAGGACTATATATGTACTAAAGTAACATATTAAAACGGTACTTTTTGGTCTACATCTTAATTTTTGCTAAAAAAAAGTTCCCTCCTCCTACCATCAACTTTTAGGAAAAAAATCTGTTAATCTGTTAATAAAAAAAAGGAGGCCTTACCTTGCATTAAAAAATACATTGCATTTAAACAAACTATACTTTGTTACTCTGGTTAAAGTAAAATAGATGGAATATCGTAACATATTGATTTTTTATGCTCAGGTCGAAATACTGCTTGATGTGAATGAATTGATCTTTGGTAAAACAATCATATAATCATCTAAAAACATCCTTTAAAACTTATGTTCAATTCTTCTGTACATATGACTTGTCAATCTCTAAACAATGACACACGTGTTCATACCTTGACTGTGGCAATACTTTCTCTACAAACAGGAAGATGGCCTTTTCAGATGGTAGTTGTATGCGCTTTCTTATGATCCACATGAACTGAGCAACAGAGATGTCATTTGGTACGAGGAACTTTCTCTTGTCTATGTCCTGGATCTGTGATTTAGGATCTCGTTCCACGATCACCTACAGTAGTGATGAAACAGTACAGACATAACAGGTACAGGCTTACAAGTGGGATTTAATCTGATTGATACTGTCAACTTGCCAATGTGATGTACATTTAAATCTGGCATACTAGAAAGTTTCAGAAGCTACTCAAAATTGTACTTTATCAATCCAAGCGTAAACATTTTGTCATAACCTGTAGACAATGTCACCATTTCGCCATCTATAAAATTGTTCCTGCTGTCATTGTGCTGGTGGAAATCAGTTAACCTAGATTCTCTTTGCTCTGAACATTCAACTTTGCAATCATATGGCCAGTAGAGGCAGACACCATGTGAAATCAAGATCGAAGAAGAAACAGCAGCGCTTTGAAAAACATTTCTCAGCGAAATAAAGTTTTTTTTAAACAAATGATGTATGTATTACATTATAATGGAATGAAATAAATTAGTGCATGGACTTCAAAGGAGGTGAAGAGTTACAACAGATAGCAATAACCAAAAAGCTGTGAATGTCTAGGTCCCCAACAGGGGTTTGACATTATTGGAAGATAGATAGATAGATAGATGAACAGAAATACTTACAGGTATTCTCTCTGGATACTTGTCTCTGATCTTGGTGGACTCAGCTTTACGCTGGTCTGGAATGGAAAAAATAAACATAAAGTAAAATATACCTTTTTCATGTTTAAATTCACACTGAAGAAGAAAATGACCAAATATACTCACATTACCTGAAAAGAAACAAATGATGCCGTATAAAATGTGGGACTATATATATCTCATAATGGTGGTCACCTAAATATGTTTCACTGTAAATGACCTGAAATGCTTAAACCCCACTTCCTGGTTCTTGACACAGAACAATTAGGGTGAAATAATGTCAAGTGCTGGTTCAGTTAGCGCTGATGATAGATATGTCATGACTTTTACCGGTAACTTATATTTAAAGCAATCTTTCTGACTGGACTACATTTGTGTCTATAAAATACCCAGGGATGTAGCAAGGGGGCAATTCGAGCTACTAAATTGCCGAGAACACTATCAAGATGCCTTATTAACACATAAAAGCGAAATTAGATCAGCCATATTTTTTGTGTACATTTCCGAGCTGTGTAATGATAAGAAAAGAACATACACATAATGTCAATAATCTGATAGGGACTGCATTCCAGTCTCGCGAGTCACCAAAATACAGCTTGTAGCTTAAACCATGATAATATGAAGTTGGAAGGGATTAACCATTTGGAAACTATGCGCAGTTGTACAGAGAATTAGTTTATCAGCTGATTTGGGCAATTAACATTTGCGGTAATCTGACTGTTGATAGAAGCTGAAAATCAAGACAAAAGAATGCACACCAAATAACCTGATAAGGTTCGTGAACTTGTTCTTACTATAACAATATTTATCAGACTATCTAGTTAATATTTGTGATACTGTTTCGGTAAGATAAATATCACAAGACTAAAATCAGGTTTGAAAGTGCCCAGAACTGCCATCTGTTACCTTTTCTATGGTAATACTAACTGGTTATCATCTTAGATTCTGATGATACTAATATCAAAACTACATAATATAGTATACCTTAAGACTAGATATCATATGATACATTCACAAAAATATGCTTCACAATTACAAATTACAATTTGTAGATACAATGTCAATCGCTGTGGTTGCACGTCTATTTTCCATAAATTGTCAGAAGGGAGAAGTCAATTCTCTCTATTTTCTAAAATTCCTGCCTAGATTGAGGCCTTATACCTGATCTTTTTTTGTAAATCTAATTAAATGGTATCATGCTATGCATAAACAAATCACAGAATCACAATTTTGGAATTACAGAAAATGATTGAAAATATGCCAAAAATTCATTGAAATAAAGTAAACTGTTCCAATAATAAATATTTATAATCCTGTTGCAATAATTTGATATGAATTATGACATAATTATGCTCATACATGTGATACCATGTAGACAAAATCAATCAGTTTTTAATGCCATTTTCATGTATCAAAATCTATGCTGAATGTGTGAATATCTGCGCCTTTCCATTGCTTTTAAAAGGATGACTTCACTCACATTCTTTTAATAATAATATGCCGAATTGTACTTAGTGGGCCAGTGAATAATTTTGCTTATTTATTGCGCCTATAAAGTCGGCCGAGTCTGACCCGACAGAGACTTAAATGGGCAGAAATGACCCTTTACTTTAGCATACAGCCTAATGTAAATTGTAATGGCGTATGCACTGGTGTTCTGATAACAGATCTTTCATTGTCAAATATAGAAACAACCTATATCTTAAATAATTGTTAAAATAGTGTGAATTAAATTTCTCGGTATTTACAGCTGATCTCATATGGCAAGTTATCGCATGAGTGACTGTCAAATGATTATGAATCGTAATACAGGTCACAAGTGTAAACAAATAGTGAAAATCAAAACAAAACATTTGAACACGCATTTCTACATTATCATGAAACAACAAGGCTTGTTTAAACATTGTTAAATCAACTTACCATATGTGTGCTCGTCCTTGAATTTAAATTTCATGTTTAACACTGAAGGAATCGAAAAAGAAACAAAAACAAAATATTGGGAAATTTAATAAGAACTCTGTATTTTGGGATATGACGTCATTAAACGGAAGTTGTACAGATGAATAAATTACTACAGTACTCGTAACGGAAAAGTTAAGGCGAATACTTTTCAGTGCAGGGTTGTTGTTCTTACTAGTTGTAACTGGCCGATGTTTGTACCCGATTTTACCATAATTGTTCTCCGCGTGTTTACATATTCTTTGTTTTTATTGTATGTGGTGTTACTGTTAGTAGCTAGACCTTTAAACAAATGGAAATAAAAGTGACATTATGTGTTTCGAGCTCATCAGCATACTGCGAAAGTAGCCTTTTGAGAGCTTCTACTATTGGAAGAAACGTAAATTGCAACAAGCAGGCTTTAATACCGTGAGATGTGTTGTACTTATTTCACCTGAAGTGTAAAAATACAGTTTAAGCTGATCTTCGTGTTGATATACGACACACAACACAGTACTTAGAGTACATCTATAGAATGTTCTCCCTGTCATTATATGGACCAACCAGCGGATAACGTAACTTATTTAAACTACAAATTAAATAACCAATTTACACGTATATATATATTTATGTGCTCTAAAAAACACCAACCACAATCATTTAACTTATGCCGCTCAGATAAATTGATACACTAGTCTCAAAAACAACTTAAATTAACTATCAGAAAAGAAGAAACAAAAGGTTCCGCCTTAATACTGACATGTAACAAAAAAGCCACAAGAAACGCTTAATCCTCACAAATAAATGATTTAGACTAAATGTGTCCCAAGATAGCAAGCCCATATATGGGCCCCGTGTGTGATGTATACGGACTTGCCCATATAGACACGCCCATATAGGACCCATATGGAAAAAAACGAGAGAGTATGAAAAATCGTGACAAAACTACAAATTATGAACATTAAGGCAAAACGACAACAAGTATTAAAGTGTGTAAAAAGAGAAAATCTGTGCCTGACTATGCAGACCCAACTACAGAGCAAACTACCATAGTAGTCGATTTGACACTCCTATATGTTCAATACACCAAACTTGAAATTCTCTTTCCTATGATTGTTTTGGGGTGATTCGTAATCTAATGGGATCCCAGAACAAATTCAGCTTTGTTGCCAAGATGGCAACTTTGGGCAACTATGGTAATCTGCATAAATCCAAGATGGCCACCAGAACCAATCTGGAAAATTAACTTTCCAGCCATTTATTTTTTAAATGATGTATAAGACGTCTTTTTATGGGTTTTCAGGTATGCAGAATCCATTTCTGATGCTAAATTTTCAATTTCAGTTCAAGGTCATGTCAAATTCAAGATGGCTGTCCAACGCCATCTTGAAAATTGAGGTTTGGAACTATTAATCATAGAATGTTGTATAATGCGTCTTTTTAAGGGGTTTAAGGACCATAATGGATTTAAGGGTTTGCCCTTTTTTGTGTCATCCTTGGTGCTGGTTGCATGGACATAGTCTCTCTCTCTCTATATATATGTATCTGTAGATTGTATATTTGGCTATGTATGCTTTCCTATTACCAAAATAATTTTATCTATCTACAAGATATGTAGAATACATAGTTGGTGTAATTTATTTAACTTCAAGTCATGGTAAGTTCATATTTTTATTTGCAGATCCTTTTGGTGTTGTTTTGAAAAGTCCGGGTCCGATGCTCGAGTTTTGACTAAGTAAAAACTCTCAAATCGTAATGAACAATGAATTTAATATACTGTACACTTATCTACACAATTGAATACAACATTTGACAATTTAAGAGATAAGAACATGTTTTTATTTAACATGGTACATAGATCTTTATGAAGATTGAATTGGATATCTTTGAAAATATGTTTTTTTAAATGGCTCAAATAACAACTACCAGGAAATTCTTTCATAGGCCTAAGTATGTCTTACAGACACGACACACAACTTGCATTTTTCATACTGAGGGAAATATCAAACTTGGATAAATGGCAGCAAAACCCTTCTGTATTGCTCTATATAATAAGCTGTAATGGACCGTCATGGAGTCATGCTCGCTTCACTCTCTTCGCAAGGAAGAACACATCTAAAGTCATGACCCTGCCACCAATGACTACCATTCTGTTTCAGCACATGTTTCGAGCTCATCTATAGGTCATGTTATAGAAAGCAGCAAACTGTCTAGCACAAACTGATAAATCAACAGCTATTATGTGCTTTTGGTGGGAATGCGGGGTGCTCTTCCTGAAAGGACTGCTGCAATTCGTATCTTAACGCACAAGTTGCTTAGACTGGAGATGATCAGGATATTTAAGCAGAGGATTTTGAAGATGTGATCAGGACAGTGACGATGCTATAGATGATCTGGCTATTGTTGGTGATTAAGATAAATGATAGTAAGAATAGGCAACACTTGAAACGTGTTTTTCAGGAAGATGCAAGTTGTGTGTCAATTCTGTAAGACATAATTAGGCATATTAAAGATTTTCCTGGTAGTTTTTATTAGAGCCAATTTTTGAATAAAACAAAAACATATTTTCAAAGATATCTAATTTAATATTCATAAAGATCTATGTACCATAACATTTAAACTTGTTAAATAAAACATGTTCTTATCTCTTAAATTGTCAAATGTTGTATTCAATTTTGTATATAATGCAGTTGCCGACTTTCGCGGAATAATTGTAAACGTCCGTTGCTGAAAATTGTACAATGGGAAAAATAATGGTCTGAAGTTTCAGGAATATTACAATGCATCATGTATCATTTTTAAATCGCTATAATTATTGCCTAGTCATGAATAATGGATAGTAAGCTTTGTTCCATGCATAAATTGAGGGGGACAGTCCTTGTTGGGAACATACTTCTCAGCAGTTCACGTTTGAAAACATTGTGACTGAATGTTTCTTAATACCGGCGATAAAGTATTCCATTGTTGAATGGCAGAAGGTACGAACGACCTTTCAAACAAAGATGTTCTTCTAGGAAGGGTAAACAGTCGCTTTGCTGTCTTAGGTTGTATTGAGGATTTTCAACAGACCTTGGAAAAAGATCACTCAGGTAATCAGGAACCATGTTGTTCTTAATTTTGAACGTTAACACAATTTTTTGGTAAGTTATTCTGCCATCAAGTGTAAGCCAACCAATCTCAGTGTATAATGTATTTTAACTTATAGAACGCGTTACACGTGAAACAATTCTAGCTGCTTCTATTTGCGTTTTTCCTAATCTATCTTTTTCATATTGTGTACAATTATCTCAAACAACAGATGCGTATTGAAGTATTAGCCTTAGGAATGATATATATTTGGTTCATTGTTTTGCGACGAACTGAATATTTAAGCTTTCTCATGATACCAATGAGTCTCGATGCGGACAATAAAATGTTGTCTATATGAGTGTGCCATTTGCAATCATGACTAAGTGTTACACCAAGATGTTTATACGTGTCAGTAGAAGTTAAACAAAAATCATTATTGAAATTAAGTAGTGGTTGTGTTTGATTTCCAAAATACAGTACTTCGGTTTTAGCTGGATTAAATGTAACCATTTTGTAATTTCGCTCAAATCATGATTTAGAATAACTTGCAGATCTTCGACATTTGTAGTTGTTGTTGCCAACGACGTGTCGTCCGTAAACAGTTTAGTTATACTTAGTAATGGACCAAGATACGAACCCTGTGGCACACCAGATGTGATAGTTTTAAATTGTGACTGTGATTGACCAATGAACACACGCTTTCTTCTTTCTTTTAAATAGTTAGAAAGCCAATCAAAAAGTTTCCCTACTATACCCAATTGTTGTAATTAAAACAGTAACCTCTTGTGCCAGACTCTATCAAATGCTTTAGGTATATTGCAAAATATTACACAAGTGTAAAGCCTTGAATAAAAAAGATCGAGCTATTTGATGATATATGTCTATTAACTGAAAAACTGTCGAATGTCCAGTAAGAAACCCAGCTTGTTTTTCATAAATTATAAATATGTTTGTAGCCGCATCTCTCCATCAATTGTCCTTAGCAAAGAGACGGGACGATCGTTTTCCGGACAATGTTTATTTCCCTTTGTGTATAGGGGCATTACAAACGCAAATTTCCATTTAGACGGGAAAATTCCGACACTCAATGATTCATTAAATAACATATACAGTGGTTTAGATATCTCCGGCTTGCATGGCGCTACCAGGGACAAGTCCCCGCCAGCACAGCCTAAGAGCCCACAACGAGATAACACAGCTGAGGGAAATCCCCATTAGAAGGGTTGAGTGGAGAAGTCCCTCTTGAGTTGTGCCAAAGAGGGAGCCTCAGCCACTGAGCCTGGTAGACTGTTCCAATGTATAATGGTTCTCAGGAAGAAGCTAAACATGAACTTGTCAGAAGATGGTTGGTAGAGGTTGAGCTGGGAAGAGTGCTTTGATCTGACTGTGGTTGACCGTTTGATGAGGTACTTGGATGCTTCTACATCAATAAGGTTGTGTTGGATCGTGTACAGGTTGGTGTGTTGGAGTCTGATTCTTCTAGGTTTGAGGGTTTCCCAGCTTAATTAGTTCATCCAGCATAGAGGTCACGCTACTGGTGTTATATCTGTTACGTCAACTTAAGTGTAAAACGGGCAGCTCTGCGTTGGACCATTTTTATTTTCTGCTTGTACTTTTTCTGATTAGGATTCCATACTGAGGCACAATATTCGAGGTTGGACCTTACCATCGTAATATACGCGTTTGAGTTTTGTTTCTGATGACGCCGATCGCAAGTTGCGTCTGAGGAAGTCCAACATGTTGTTTGATTTTTTCGTGACTCGGTCAATGTGATTGATCCACGCCAGATTTGATTGGATGTCGACGCCAAGGTATTTTGTTGAAGTTTTGAAGAATTACCATAACTTGTCACAAATATTCTTTATGTAACATGTATACCCTGGACTTCCACCGATGGTCAGATCCAGTTGGGAAAGTTGACCATCAGTTGCATTAAAGCTGTGGAACACACTGTGTAAACTAAGTAAATCATGTATAGACTGGTGACTATGTTTAAACATCGTATTAAAGAACTGTCTAGACAAAAAGTCAAGGGGTTAACTTAAAAACAGACTGACATGTGGCTCAAACTATAACTAGCATGTCAGCGGGCTCGACATGTCGCCTTCATGCTTCTCAAACTTTAACATTGTTACCTTGTGTTAGCTCACATATGGTATTGGGGAACCCAGTAACTCCTTACTAAAGCAGGAGCAATCGGACATTTTACAAGTAATGAATAATTCAGTGCCCGCAGCGCTTTGATTTTTTTGAAAAGGTTGTACCCACCCCATCCACTCCACCCATACCGGGAAAGTTAACCTTCATACCTTCGTTAATGGTAGATTTGATAATATTCCAAGATAAAATGTTGTTTTAATTTATAAATCTATAAATACGCAAACACCTGAACATGTACACACAGTAATTTCAATGTTGGCTGATATCAATCGACGGATATACGAGCTTGTGTTCAGATTTATTATACATGTACGAGTATATGCCATTCTAACACAGATACGTCAGACACTGGCACATTGACTGAGAACATTGTGTTCCTAAAACAAACAACCGGACAAGACTGCACCTTAACATAACATTTTGTTGATACACATGAATCATTCAAACAGCTATACTCTGCACATCCACATGAGGTCGATCATCAGCTGGGCTCCGCCCGTCGTGCAGAGTGTTTCGATTCTTTAAGTCCAAGACACTTACAACGCGGACGATCAGTAGTGCACATTGGATAGCTTCCAGTTCTCCTGGTCTCTTTGCAACCAACGTTTTCATTGCAGCTCTACGTTGCTGTCCTACTATACATAAGGAGCTCAATAAAACATGTGGTCCACACTGACTGCTGGAAAACCCGTCAGCACATCTCTACTGGGAACAGCCAAGTTTGCCATCCACGCTCTTTGCACCAGTATCCTTTTATCTATTTACCTCGTATGCTTTAATGATGTAAGTGCAAACCAAATATGTTACTTACATTTGAACCAGTTTTCAAAACCAGGCAGTACGTTCACTTCGTATTGAAAAGTATTGTCAGTGACATGGGAAGCAACTCATGCAAACCAATTAAACTACAGGTGCTCCTCTGATTGATTGTCGAACCTGCCGACTTAAATGTGTACATAGCAACCAATCAAATCGCGGGACAGAAATCGGATTTAATTTCTTGTGAGAAAGAGACACCAGCATGCTAAGCGCCTGTTTTATAGCAGATTGAAAGGAGTAGCGTGCCAAGGTGATATCTTTACAGGTAACATCATCAATTTTCTATACGTTTGTTTGTTATGTTAATCTTTAATTCGTGTGTTAAATTGAAATGATCGATGCGGCGCTTTGAAGTCACGACATGCTACACACACTAGTGATAAACACTTCACAGCTTTCATTTGTGTTAATTGGTATTATTCGTAGGTAGCACGAGAGCATCTTCGTGAGAAGTACAGGGGTTGCGTGTGATCGTGTGTACAGTTTACCATTCAATTTAACAGCGTCATACTTAGAAAATGTGCACACATTAATGTCATATTGGTTAAAGTGCTGAATAATATGCTCGCCAATTTAAAGGGTGGTTATGTCATGATTTTATTTATTTCAGTGGCTAAATTATTGTTAATTTTATATAGAAAATTAATAGTCACCTTAAGTTTTTTTTTATATGCAAAGCTTAGTTACATAAATAATTCAGGTTCACTGTTGTGACAGCCAGACATAGCTAGGCTACTGTAAATATTATGTCTAGGTCCCCAACAGGGGTTTGACATTATTGGAAGATAGGTAGATATTGTATGATGTAACAATGATAACGGAACCATTAAGAACAATGTTGCTTTGGATATGCTTAAACGTATGATTGTTCAAAGTAAAATGATCTTGTAGCTAAACAGAATTCTATGTGGTACACATTTTACTGTGAAATGATGTGCCATTTAAAATTTGTTCATAATGAATTTAATAAAAGTTAATATTGAACTGACAATAAATGTTAAATTTTATCACCCGACTTTAGTCTACATGTCATCATATCATGTATAGTCAGTAGATGCATTCTATTATTTCAGGACAGAATGGCACTTGTTAAGAAGAAGGAGCTGCTGAGAGATTTGTAGTTCTTGATCCAAAAGCCATTCATCTATCCCAGGAAATTCAATAGACACTGTGTAGGCTATAAGAATGGGGGAGCCTATGGGTGATTTTGATGAGCATGGTTGGGCTCACATCCACCATGCTGCGGACCGAGGGTTCCCAAAGTCCCTGGAGAGATTCGTACATGCAGATCCTGAACAGCTGGAACTTAAAACAAATGACAGTTTAGGATCGACACCTTTCCTTATTGCAGTTACTAGTGGAATTGTTGATTCTATTAATTGCCTCATCACCTTAGGTGCCAGGGTCAGCGCAATCAATAATCAGAATCATGGTGCTGTCGAAATCTGTGCTAATAAAAATTTCGTTGGACTGCTGGAACATTTCATCAAACTCAACAATGAGCAGTTGCCTGTTTGGAAAAATCTGTTACGGTTTATGTCATCTGAAGTTGAAGAGGAAGCTATTGCTGCAGGAAAATGTCTAGAAACTTTAACAAAAGAAACGGAAGGTGGTGGCATTAATCCATACTGGGAAGCTCTCTATAAAAGTGGCTGTGTTCCAACTGTCGTTAAAGTGAGTAAGGGCACTGTAGCTGATGAGGCAAAAGATCCCGCCTTATGTGTGCTGCTGAATATTCTCGAGAAACATGAAGTAAAGGAACAAGTATTTAGCTCAGGTGGAATTCCAGCCTTTATAAAACTGTTAAAGTCAAACAGCAAAACAACAGTACAACTTTCTGCAAGGATATTAAAAGAACTTGCAACAGTTAAAGAATATGCAGACAGCATGGTACATAACAACATACTCCCCGCTCTATTGAAAGTTATGCAGACGATCCCTGAGCCAGAGGTTTTGGTTGAAGTTGTAGAAGCACTGGGTAATATAGCTGAAGCCTCACCACAACATCAGAATGCTGCAGGATCACTGTCTGGCTGCCTCCAGTCTCTCGTTGCTTTATACAAAGACCAAAAAAATATACCCCTTCTGTTTTCGCTTAATAACACTGTAGGGAAAATGGCAAACAAAAGTCAGAATAATCAGAACACTATAGCGGAACTTGGAGCTGCTTCCTATGTGGTGATTCTTTGTAGAACTAAAAATAAGGACTTACAGTTAAGCTCTGTAGAGGCTATACACAGGCTAGCTGAGGATAACTCTAAAACCCAGCGTGTTATTCTTGCTGAACGAGCACAGGATCATCTCATGCAGTTGCTGAAGAAGACAAGAGCTGAAGCCTTGCTTGAAAAGACTGCAATGGCATTGTGGGCATTAGCTGGAGATAGCTTAGATGAGCAGAGAAAAATGGCTGAGAAAATGGAAGTTCATTTGTTAATAGAATTTGTGAATAGTTTGTCAGAACACTTACATTTAATTGGTTCAGAAGGACTTGGTGTGTTAGCACAGGGACCGTTAAACTGTCAAACTGAAATAGCTAATGCTAATGGTATCCATCCTTTAGTGCGTCGTTTGAAGTCTGAGAAAGAAGAGATAGTGCTAAGTATTATAAGAACATTGCGGTACATGTGTGTAGGTGTGGGTTATATTCCACATCGACGCAACCAGATGACCATCATGCAGTCAAGGGGGATCAAGTTTCTTATAGCTTTGATGGTTCACTCTAAAGATGAGATGATACAAGTAGAATCAGCTCATACTCTAGGATGTGTAGCGCTAGGTAAGAACAGTATTCATTAAGATTTTCTGTCTTTGCCTACTAAACAACTACATGTTTCAATTGTCACTTTTTAAGATGAATCACTCAACATTTATGAGGTTACAAAAAGATGTTAATGTTTACTCTAAAATGTTTTCTAATCAATGTTACTGGTATGGTATATGGAAATTTAGTTTTCGGAAAGCATTGATCAAGGAGTTATTGACCAAAACTACCTTTTTAACTTGTTTATTGAAGACTTGCGCTGACTTACTGTCTAAAATAAAAACCAATCAAAAGTATTCATTTAATAGCTTAATATTTTGAAATCGGAAAATTTGTTTGCTCTGCAATCCAGGTAATTTAAATGTAAACTTTTACAACAACTACAAAACAAGTACATGTAATACAGTTTATACAAATCAATCTCATTGACTCTGATACTTGCTTTCCTGAAGAAGCAAACTGTAGTATCGGATGAAATCCATCTTGTGACTTTCTCACATGGTCATTTTACAAAGATCTATGTCAAACCCAAGCTTAGACAGCAAATTTATCATATTGGTTTCTGGTCCTATCATCCACACCCAGGGTCAGCTGAGGCCGTGGGACAAATGTTTTAGTGACTTATAAATGTGGTTATTTCTAAATGGGTATTAGCTAGATGTCTAACATGGCATGGCGCTGATCATTTCACTGGCCTTAACGGTTAGCCCTTTGTTTATGACATGTGTCTTATTACCTACAGACTTATCAAAGAAAGCTAGTTCTTAAATGTCTACTTGTTGTATTCAACAATAATTATTACTATATAAAACTTAGTCAGT
>ENA-OREC01001065-OREC01001065.1-marine-metagenome-genome-assembly--contig:-NODE-1065-length-13029-cov-13.643298_pt1 | contig 13029 bp, 3 predicted proteins | sample MGYA00248626_ERZ508543 | MGnify/ENA primary metagenome ERZ508543 (study PRJEB26211, sample SAMN05518279) | marine metagenome | isolation source: Puget Sound, Washington, USA | host: Bankia setacea... | reverse complement strand
GATTTTATATTATATTCAAGCTTTAAATGTGTGCGTAAGTTTAAGTTTTGCGTAAGTCCTTTAGTAAAACGGTACCCGGGGACACGTTGAATAAGGCCTAGCAAATCCCTTGGACAGATACAATGCTGATGAGGTTTTCAAAAAGTCTGAATTGTGTACATGTAAAAACTGTAATATGTTGGTAAAAGTGTTATTTTTATGTTTGTTTAATACTGTTATCATTATCTGCAAAATACGTGTTCATTATTTTCCCAGGGGTGAAACATCACCTATTCAAGTTAACAACTATAATTATGTAGGTATATGATTAAAGTCGCGAATAACTAATACCTACCCCAGTTTTATGGGTTGTCATAGTTAATATTATACTATAACCCTCTTATGTAACCCCAGATTCATCCATGGTGAGAAACATCGCCATAAATAGTAGTTTTAAGAAATTTAAATTGTTCTGTCCGAAAGCGATTACTGTCCGGTTTAATGGTCACTCTTTGAAGACAATCAAATGACACGTACGTGAAAATTATAGCATACCTATACATTGTATTTGATGGCTGAATTAACTTTATACCATGTATAAGACCCCAGGATGTATAATAAATCCAATTCTATCCCAAATACATAGATATAATAAACAGGTCGTGGTCATAAATACGAAAATTAAGTCCAGATGTTTATATTAGAAATGGAATCTTTTTATTCACCGCGGGTGTTTAATGGTCAATCGCTGACCAGACAATACGATGTCCAAACGTAACAGTTTATGGTGGGAACCCATTATGGGAAAAGAATCCCACAATAACCAAGCCGACACATTGTGGACGAAATTATATATGCTCGATCAAATTGCTGTTTACTTCGACATTTTAATTTGACAAGTTTTACAGAATGGTTGAATAGCTTTGTAGACTAAATTAACTTAAAGACACACTCTCGGGCTTACAAGCGATGAAAACTAATGATCATTGTAGACTAAAGCCTAACATGAAACGACGATACTCTTTTTTCCAGAATAATGTACAAAACCATGAATCAGAAATCAAACATAACTTCATTCCTGACCATTTTCTTGTCTAGTTTTGATTAAAAGGGACCCTACTTTTAATAAATCTGCTACATTTGTACGTTTTACCGTCCACTATATACGGGTAGTAAGATATAACTAGATACAAACTGAGCGATATGTTACATGTCACACTTTTACTTGTATTTTATATATTTTTAGCAGATATTTTTTTACTCAATTCTAAATATTAGTATATACTTGATCATACCTTTAAACTGTGACAGAACAATACTACAGGGTGCTACGCGGTCTGTGTCGATATATCCAGCTATAAGAACGAGGTATGCACTAAAGAGTTGGTAAAATGTTTCACTTTTATATATTCAAAATCACTAGCTTAATTAGGCGATAAAGAAATAGGTTAGCATGAACGTTTCGTCACCAGGACAGCTGGGTCTCAAATGATACAAAAAGCTGTATTGTAAACCGAGCACATTATTATGCACCTATTCTCATCTATTAACGGGTGTTCAATTAAAATCTCCTGCACCTAAGGGATATCATAAAAAACGTATTACAATAATCCCTGTATTGTATGTAATGGTGTTGATATTCGTGGCAAGTGATAGGTAATACATACCAAGGTTAATCTGTTTTCTCGACAATTATGTTAATACATTTATTTCTGAAGTGCATCTGTTACGTTTCGTTATTTCTAATAAAACACTGACTTTTGGCCATTAGTTTGTTAAGTACTTCGTATTATATTATATCAATGTGCAGTAGTTTTTGTTCAGTTATACGTGCCAGGTGCGCGGTAGCCATAGCAATGAATTTCCCCCCAAAAAAAAATATACCAAAAAAATCAAAATCATATAATGTGGCATGCGTTTTTCTCAGTGTGTTGTACATGTCAATCAATGTTCTAGGGTTTCTTTCGATCTCAGAAAATTGATTTGAATGATTTAAACAATTATACCTAACGTATGGCCAATGTATTTTTTTTTTCTTATAAGGGTTGTATGTCTTCTAAAGTGATTTCTGTGTGTCTAATTGCAAGGTTAAGTCCACTTGTTACATGTGTGAGAATGCTGGTACAAGTATCATTATTGACAATGTAGCGTTTATGCGAATGAATGAAATATAATCCCCCTTGTTTCTATTTGACAATTTCCTCTCTAATTTAACTTGAATAGATTAGCGAGGAGAAGAATATCACATTTCAAAAAATTTGACACAAAACAATCATTTCTATGTTTTCTATTTGTTCGGTCAGATATAAGATTACCCCATCCACACAAAAGATGGCTATGTTCGTATTTCGATTTTAAATTCAGATATTCAACAGGGATTAACTCCAAATCTCATAAATCGTGTTTTAATTATGACATTCTGCTTCGACCAACGTTATGCCTAATGAGCATGTTTGAATAGCGCAAAGATAATGTTTTTAGATAATTTCTGTAGTTTTGAAGTTAGCAATTATAACTAAACATTACTATAGCAATATTTCATATACTTCTTTTCATTGTCGGTGACTGTTACAGATTTTCCATAATGATAACTGTTATAGAAATCACTGAAACAAAGGGCTCTTCAGAGACGAGGGTTTATTCAGTTCCCATACGTGCTTGAATGCTTAAAACTACTTCTTAAAATTCACGAGTAAATCTTGCAGCCTAGTTCGCGTAAACAATAGTTTCCTCCCCTGCCTTAAAGTGAGATCGAGCTCGCTACAGTATCTACAGAACAGTTTCGTTAAACCCCTCAACGAAAATAAATGTTAAAAGGTATCGGATTGGGAAAAAAGGTCATTTAAAAAGATTGCATAACGACTAGAAGGCAATTTTACCTGCCGCCGAGCCTTTGAAAGAAGATGCTGGCAGTAGCCCCAGGCCTGCTTATTGATAATGGTGCGAAAATCACAATATGTTTTGTATTCAAGTATGAAAGACAGACTGAATCCATCCTTGTAGTCGACCCGATATTTCTTTTACCAAACCGTCACGCCGATTCACACGAATAATTGGTAGGCTAGGATCAAAACCAATCAAAACGCGCGATACAAAATTTGATTATGATAATCGGGCCGCTTTATTGATAATCATATTTCGGGCATGCGCAGTACGCTGTTATGTGAATAAATCGGAGAAAATATCGCGAGCGTTTGCTTATTATTGACAATTTGTATAGATGTATCAGTGTTTAGAAAATGTCGCGTCGCAAACAGGCAAGACCACGGCATGTGGATGATCCAGACTTGGATTCGCCGGCTATAGCCACAAATTCTGTTGGTAAGGGATTCTTAAACCAGTTTAACGTTTTTATTTTGTTTATTTTGTAGCGAATCGCATGTTTGGTGAAGAAGTTTGCAAGATGAAAGTGAAAGTTGAAGCGCACTCGCTGCGTAAGTGAAGAAATTTGCACTTTATTCTGGATTCCGTTGGATTCAAAGAAAGTTTGGTTTAAAGTCTTCGAGAAGGAAGAAGTTGTTTGTAATTGTTGGGTTAAGGAGGTTTTACAAGTTTGTGAAAGTTGTGTGTTGGACTTAGTGTTGTGCGCTGATTTTCACGTGGATGTTGGGACAGTACTGTAAGGTTTTATTTATTTATTTCATATTATATTACACATCTACATGATTTACTATATTCACGTATTGACTTATGTAATTACATATTCAACTTTACTTTATTAAAACAGCAGATGACATTTTATTTATTAACACAATATACACATGGAATAAGTTTCGCGCATTCTGAGGTACAGAAACGTCCGTGCACGTGCAACTCGTGATCAGGTTTCGCACGAACAATATTTTTAGCACGTACATATCATTTATTATAACACCAATTTCTGGCCTTGGAATATTGGATATTACATTAAATATATTGTATTATTATTTGGGTGTAAACCAAATTAGAAACAATATAAGTATGAACTACAATTTAAATAACTACTAATTTACTAGCAATCACCTGCTGTACAGTTATATTTTTATCATATATTCTATGTAAAGCAATTATTTGTCTGTTTTGCCTTTTTTATCAGTACACATTGTAATAAGTTCTTGCTAAATTTTGTGTTTATTTTAATGATATTTATTATTTTGTCTTACATCAGTATATTTCCATCTATAGGAGATTATCCAATATATAGTACAGGATTTGATTGGCATAACAGTATAATAAAAACTATATGTAATAATACACAATGATATAAGTTTTCACAATAATTATAATATATTTTTTGTTTGCAAAATATAAGAGACAAATATAAGAGACAAATGTAAGAGACAAATGTAAGAGACAAATGTAAGAGACAAATATAAGAGTCAAAGTCAGTCCATTCGATAGAACAATATATAATTTCATTGGTAAATTACTCTATCAAACGTATAAGCTACTAAAATAATATATATTACTTATTATTTACCTATTATGTTTTGTGACACTTTTGGGCACCGTAAGTAAGATATAAAGTATTAAAATTATCTTCATATTATCTGTATAATGTAAAGTCAGGTTTTATAAAAGAATTCTCATGATTTCTCTATTTCACACAGTCTAACTTATTTATTTGTCTATTTATTTTATTTACCTACATATATATTGTTTTTCATGTTGCATAACTTGAGTCAAAATATGTATTTAATTACACATTATTTGTATTACTAATTTAGAATAAATCAATTCCTGTGAGATTGGGTTTACATGAATCTCAAATTGTCACTTTCCCTAGGGATATTTTTTTATTGACCTATTCTTTTTACATACATGTCTTTTCTTTACATACAGTACTTATATTTAAACACGCCTAGACCTTTGTTCTTTTTTTATTTACCACTATTGATTTTGTACACATCACTTTCTACAAAAGGGGCTTAAATCTATAATCTATTCTATACCATTATATGACCATTATTCTATATTTTTAACGCTGTGGTTTTGCGTTTGAGGGCTGGAAAGGAATTTCATACCAAATGTTGACACTGCATTTAACACAAACACGTCGTGCCATTTGTAACTGGGCTTTGTACCACGTTGTCCACTTCTTCTCAAGTTGTTTTAATGATGTAACATTATATTGCATAAAACTTTATCCAAACAAGATTTCCATTTTTATATTACCTGTGTATTTATTTAGGCAGTCATGGTGCTTTTTATTCATCGACAAAGGCATTGTAATTCTTATCGGGTGAAATAGATAAACATATTATTGTACATGTCAGAAAGTTACACAATCTTTATGACTTTTATCATATTAATCCAACAGAAATAAAAACAGTTGATTAAAAAAGTCAATCCAAAATTGAGAAGTGTTGTTGTAACAAATTAATATTGCAGGCTTTTGGGTAATCTTGCGTTTCAACGGTTTTAAGATCAGATGTGCCCAAGATAGGGGCTAGAGGATTAATTTTTCTGAGAGAGACGAATATTATCTGAGATTGATCGATAAGGCAATACAGATTATAATAATTCAGCTTCTACTACTCTTCCACAAAAGTATGTTTTTAATATTATCATTTTATTTTATTATTTTTTATTGAAAGCTATACCTTATTAACAGTTTATTTATGTTATGTAATTATTATGATTATCTTTACTTTCAAGAGAAGAAGGCATATTGTTTTTAATATTTTTGTTCATATTTTGTTAATTTTCATTTGATACCAGTCAAGTCTAGAACTTGCATGCATGTGAGTAGATCAACGAAGAGTTTATTTTAAATTTTATCAATTTTTAATCTATCTAATTATCTCCTTTGGTCATTCCATGTTATCCAAATGAATATGTCTATGTTTATTTCTATTTCTTAAAAATTGTTTAACAAGTTCTTTGATGATCTAATTCCCTAAATACTGTAGATAGCCTTTCTTTACAAATCACTGTTTGTTTTTACAGGGTAGAAATAATTTTCACCGTGGCTATCGAGGGGGTTTTACCTAACAATTATAGAGTAAATAAGCTTGTTGTAGAGATAATTCATTGATTTGTATTTACTTAAACGGTTTGCTGGGGTGATACCATCATTGACACCTGTTTAAGACTGTGTGATAGGAAACGATACAACCCTAAGACTACACTATCCCCCTCTTTGTCGATTCAATGACCCAACTACCTGCATTCAGTCGCTCGGCCATGCTTCGTGATCATAAATAATTGTGCACGCAAAAGGATACTAACAAATTATCTCCAACGCAAATCCACTAGGATAATCTCCGAGATTTAGAAGAGACTTGCAGAAGATTAAACGGAGCTTCGAACAGGAGACAGTGAGGTTGTGTTGCTATGCTATGCTCAAATATGACAGATAGAATGTCACTGGAGTTTTCACTAGAAATGTTTAACTTATATTTACTTGTTTTAATCATATCGCAAACTTGACAAGATAAAATTTCATATTTTCGTATTAATCTTGTTTTGTGTATACAATCTTTATTATCATAATCCCGATGCAAAACATATAAAAACTTTTCTTTTAATCTGTTGTTTGGACATAAACTTATGGCTTAGACGCCATGTAAAGGAAAGGAAAATTTATCAACTTGTGTTACTATCGTCTTTAAAAAATGTTAAATATAAAAACTGTCCTTTCCATTGGTATATTACATTAACTTTCAAAATCATGTTTCATATCTTTCATCATTTACTTTCTTGTTTCCATGACATTGTTTTTTTAAATATCAAAGTTAAAGAAGTACTTAAAAAGTTTGAGAATTGTTAAGCAAAATAAACCCCCAGCAAAAAGCTAACAAAAATACTGTTAACAAAACTAAAAAACAACAACACTGTTTATTGATTTTTTGACAACCCACTAAATACAGGAAACTATTATCATAAACCTTGACAGTTTACTTATTTTTCCAGCATGTTCATTATTACTTGCATGGTGAGAATACTTGTTAATTGACTGTTGTAATTAATTAATAGCCAGTTATTGTAGTACCATAATGTTATAACATATTAGTGTCAAAACTGTCAGAATTTCACACCACTTTTATTTCTCTCCTTTTGATTACGTTGACGAAAAGTTGACAACCTGAAATTATACAAGGTGTTGTAATTAGTTAGTGGAAGATCCCTGTACTGCAGTTTCTCTATGAATTAGTTTGTTCTACAATATTTTGGCAGGTGTCGGATTCTCTGCCTCAAGTGAATTGGGATTCGGATTTTTTGCATCTTTCAACACCATCTTTATTTACTGAATACACAACCTGTTATCAGAACCCCTGTTGGGGCAGGTTGGGCTCAGTTGTTAGGGGTCAACAATGGCTGCCTGTGCCCAGTAATAACCAGTATTCCCTCAGGGACCCTATGATACTCACCCCGCCCCCCAAGAAAACTTCCCACAGATTTGAGTACCCAGGATATAATGCACTTATGTTCTATTCACTCTCAAGAATCCAATACACATAACCCTGGTCTGATATCAAACCTATTAATTAATTATATAAGAAAAAAGGGGGACGAGGGGTAAATTATAAAATGATTATGCTCACATGTGGTTGTAATTAGGCTGGGTTGATTACGAGGGTTTGGGGATACAGGTGGTCAATTGGAATAACAGTACTCGTGGCAGCAGGCCCTTTGTGTATTGGGAGGAAAGGGTTAGGGGCAAAGGTGGTGCGATAGAGATGGGGATGGACAATTAGGGATTGAACAAATCTTAGTGAAAGAATGAGAGAATTAGAGGGATGGAGAGAAGGAGAGAGAGAGAGAGAGTGAGAGGGGGAATCATTGAGAGAGAGAGATGGAGAGATAGGGATAATGCTATAGAGGGAAAAGAACAGAGAGAGAGATGGAAAGACTGAAGGAGGAAGAGAAAATAGTACAACACATTAAAGGCATCTGAGGAAAGCAGATAGGGAGAGATGTATAGAAGAGAGAAAGAAGAAGAAATAGAGAGATTGAAATTTATTTTAAAGGATTAGGGTCATAAAACTTTGTCTTTGTGAATTATTCATGGATAATTTAATTCTAGTGAGGGTTTTAGTAGACCTAGAAAATGAATGAAAACCATCTTGGTCTTGTAGTTATAAAATGATCAATACAGATTTGTTTGTAGTACAATGGTATCAGTTTCTGCTGTGGTTTGAACAGAGAAACAACTGCCTGTATTTAACTGTTACGTGGTAGATCAATTTGTATATTGACCATGTTTTTTTTATCCAAAATATTTTATTAAAAGATGATAACTTTTAAATTCAAAAATAGCAAACATTTATTTTCTTACCTTAATTAAAATAAAGTGTTTTAAATGCTTTTATATGACAACACATCAACGCCAATTATGATATAGTTTTAATTACACATTTTAACAAAACATATTCACTGTGGTAAATTTATAGTTTAATTCAACCCAAATAAAAATCTGTTTGCGTCAATTACTACAAAGTTAAACAAAATCAACTTATTAGTCATCCTGCATTTTCAGTTTAATAACGACAAGTAAATGGTGTAAGTCATATATATATAGAGCTAAATTACTAAAAAATAAACACGACATCAAAAACACTCTCACACCTAAATTCATTGCAATATTTGAACCGAGTTGATTGCTGTTATTTAAGTTCATTTTACAAGTTGTACTCAGCGTTATTAGTATTTAATTTATTTACACTCAGTTAATGTTGAACCATTTTATCCCATTTATTTATCTCGTATTCATTTGCATGTATGTATATGATTTCGCTTTGTGTTTTTTTTATCGGTAAAGTCCCCTATTATGAGATACTGTTGTCAGGTATTTTGTATGTTCTGGGATGTTTTCTGGGATGTATTCGACAAGAAAGAAATTGTTGTGAGAGAGGTTATCGTAATTACTGGTAGTTAGGATAGATGTCGTTAGCGTATGTTACTTTCGATGTTAGTTTGGCTCCTGGTATTATTATATCGTTCATATCTAGATATTACCTGTCAAAAGTCATCATAGGCAGGTGGGATATCTTTCGGCCTACCACAGTCAAACAAGCAGAGAGAATGGTATAGTTGTTTTTTTCTCCATGAGAGATTGTATTCATTCCTTGATCCCCTCTGACTGCTACAAATGCCGTCTGCTGCCTCTAGTTTCTCAGTTACTCACTCTCTTATTTAGAATACTCTTCACTCATAGTAAAATACTCCCTGCATTGGAAATTTTAACAGCTTCAACTCTTACTACAGTTGTTATATGCCCTATTCCATTATTCTGTATTGTTTTTTTTTCTTTTTTAAAGTATGCCGCACAAAAAAAAGAGGATGACATATTTCTCCCTGACTAAAAAAATTCATTCCTTCAAGTAGACTGACACAATGCATCAAGATTTGGATATTTCTAATAAAACAATTTTACAGATTTAATGCCCCTGTCAAGTCAGCTCTTCGGTTATGGAGATGGGGAGTGGGGGTGGTGGAGAAGTAAGGAGGGGGGAGTGTGTTAGTGGCATTTTTTGTTGGTAGCGTTGTCATGTGGTAGATGATGAAGCCCTGATAAGCCCCAAGATAGACCCGTTGATAAATTAACTACGATTGTGTTTCATACGCTCAAAACTTTATTGTCAGCTGCCGTGGCCAGTCAGTTTGATGAATATTTGAAAGTTTTTGACAGCAGTTATTTTCACGTATAATTCGGCATAACAGAAACTCATACAAAAATTGTCGGTTTGAATTGTGGCTAGGCAGACTGATGTATGAACTCAGTGCCATGGAAAATATGTTCCGTCAACAACTGCAGCAGACCGTCATAGATAATTCAGAAAATGAAAATGAAGTAGTAAATGTTGGAAAAGGAAGCAACCTAATTTAATAACTCAATTGTAATTATTTTGCTGGAAATAAAATGCATTATTAATAGGATTGTGTGAACAGAGGAAATATATGATAATAAATTTTGTAGTATAAGACGTAGTTGTAATAGTCAGAACCAACATCATGAGTGAATAAACAGGGTACATTGTAAAACATGATTTTGACAAATTATATATTCTTATATCAGAACGGAATTAACTTATGTTAAAGAAGAGTTTCATTATACATGGGATTGATGCATCATATAATGCCATTTCCACACAGGGTACTCATACAGTGTCAAAAGTAACAGCATGCACAATTTAAAAATGGAGCAAAAATATACATATTACCGTACAATTATAGAAAAGTTGAGAGGTGTGTTTGATTTCTAGTGATTATTATTTTTTAGTGCATACAGAAAACATTTTTTTTTCTAAATCACAGACGATGACAGTTATTATTCGACAGTGTTTATGAATTAATTTACTAATGGGTTAACTATTAAGGCGTTAAAGATAAACATAAACTTCAGCAGATGATATTTAACGCGTTTGAAGTTCTGCCGTCTATAAATTTACTCTTAATATATCAACCGTATCAATTTCATGAAAAATACAACATGTAACGTACCCAGAGGTTCAACAATGACTGTTTTGTATTTAATTCTTTTCCTTTTATGTCTGTGAGAAATATATCCATGTTTTTAAAGGTCTCTCTGTTTTGTATAATGAACAGGTTCGAACGAATTGGCTAAAAACTATACTTTGAGACAATTTATAGTGCTATGTTTTCAAGTTTAGGCATATTGTCTCGTAAAATTGTTTTGACGAATTCTATTTTGAAAGGTAACTGAAAGAACCAATAATCTTCTGTCAAAAGATGGAGAAAAAACCTAACAATTTGTGGTAAATGTGAAGAAGTAATGGGCTCAAACAAAATCAATTCTTACAACTTTGAGTGATTCCATACAGATGTTGTACATAAATGATAGCAATGAGAAGTACTATATATCCAACACCAAATTGTTGACATTGTTTAGTTACCTGGTAAAACATAATTATATCTTTAACATTCTGTCGAAATACATTTAATTAAACTCCCTTTAACAAGAATACAATACAAAATATACATGATTTTGATTTTCTTCTGCACAATGTATGACAACAAAAGTGAACTTTTTTATTTTAGCTAACTCATTATACAAGACCACTCTGCTAATACGACCACTTGACTTGGAACAAATGGTGGTCTTTAATAAGTGGAGTTTAATGTATTCAGTTTAATAAGACCAACATAAAATCTGACCGCTACTTCACTTTCATTTTGCAGATTAAAAAATAGCAACCTCATAATATTTCTATTTGTAATTCGGTATGAAGGATATGATAGAAGGACACAGAATATGGACACATTTTGTTACTTTTCTTCTATATAAATAACATTTTTTCAATTCCTGTTTTCATTCCTCCACAATCTTCATACTTGACCTATGTATGCCTTTTGTGATTTTTTTCCATACAGACAGCTATGACATTTATGACTTCTTTTTGTGTTTCGTGAAATTTTGTATTTTTTTACCAAATTTAATACTGTATTTCAGATTAAAATCGTTTTTCGGGGTCGGATCTAATTTCACACAAAAATCGCAATAGTTTCTCCCGTTGAATTAGTCATCCTATAATAGATGGTTTGTAAGTTATTGCCAGCCTTTTTTTTCTGAAAGATTTCGTTATTATAACATTGTTACATATTTCTCCTTGGATTTCAGTTATAATTGTTGTCATTATATTTCGGAAGTTCACTTGTAAAAATATCTCTGTTAAAGCTGCCTCATAGGATTACATGTAGGAGTATTTAACAGTGACTGATGCTTGAATCTTAGTGCAGAAGTGTTTTTTTTAAAGCTACAAATCTGACCACAAAAACAGATTATATATCCACTAAGCATGCAGCAGTCACAGGCATGCAAATGAAATTTAGCTCCCAATTTTGTTCACAATCAGAAATGTATATCTTTTCAATCTTTTTAAAACTTACAACAACAATCACAACAGCAACAACAATAACAACAACAACAACAGCACCACCACCACCCAACCGACTGACCAGGAAAACAAAGAACAACAGTGAAAAAAGATTGATCTGGAAACAAAGCTAAATTATTATCTATTGATTCTATTGCTTTGCTTTGTTTTTCAACCCATCCAAAAAATACTGCAATCCACAGCGTATTTTGTAATGGTGATCTTGACCATTCAAATGTACCTTTGCGTATGAAAACAATAAATGTGTTCAGTGTTTACGAATTTCCAAAGATTAAAAGAACAGCAACAAAGACCGATATGCGTTTTGTGAGGCACGGTATATAATTTCTGCCTGCAGTTTCAAAAGTTATTAATATTTTCATGATCCTCATAAAAAGCTCTGGAAAAGAACTTAAGTACATACTACTAGGTTATTATATTTGTTCTATCTGGGATACTTTTTATATGAATTGCAAGTCATGTATACCATACCAAGGAATGAAAGCGAAAAGTTGCTAAGTGCTTTTGACTAAATAAGCATATACAATCCATTCGCGTTCACCCCCCGGGTATACAGACACACCTGCCTTATAATTTTTCATGCTGTGTTAACGACTTCTCATCTGTGATTTAATAAAGACAACAACATAAAAAGGAAATAATTTGAAATGCAGAAGATTCTATGTTAAACGTATATAAAGTTTCCGAGCGATGGCAAATTGATGATCAGGTATTAACATAGGTACAATACTAGGTACCGTTTAATAAGTATCAATAAAAGTACAGGTAAATGTATGTACAATCGAGCCTAGGCATTGAAACTAAGACAACAAAAGTCACTATTACAATAGACTTTTTTCTAAGTTCTACTTTCACTAATAATAATTTAATTTTGTAATATCTGTTGTTTATTAACACATACATACAGTTACATACCCGAGACACACTTAGAAATAAGACACATATTTGCTTATTTTTGTTCCTGGTTGGCTTTCATTACATGTATTTCTCACTGGAGATACATTGTTTGTGGTTGTAGGTTGATTTTGAAATGATTAATGATTGATATTTGTGAGTGAGTACCATGACTCTATAAGTATTATACGAGAAGTGGTAAAACATGTGTCGGATTTGAGCTGTTCATTTCCCCCCGATAGTCATTTCTAACATTGAACTGTTCATTTCCCGATGGTCATTTCTAACATTGAGCTGTTCATTTCCCCGGATGGTC
>ENA-OREC01001064-OREC01001064.1-marine-metagenome-genome-assembly--contig:-NODE-1064-length-13030-cov-13.052961_pt1 | contig 13030 bp, 3 predicted proteins | sample MGYA00248626_ERZ508543 | MGnify/ENA primary metagenome ERZ508543 (study PRJEB26211, sample SAMN05518279) | marine metagenome | isolation source: Puget Sound, Washington, USA | host: Bankia setacea... | reverse complement strand
TATAGTCTGTGTATTTATAAACACGTTTTTAAGTGTGTGTATACATACATTAATATTTTAGTTGGTGTGAATTATATTGAAGTATGCACCCTTGATATACTTTTGTTTATACACAAACACACATCTTTCGTTGCCTCGATACCTTCTCGTTGAATAAACACATCACCTATATGTTTGATCTTGATCTGTACAATTTTAAAACTAATCTGGATTCTTTTGTTCATGTATCTACATAGCATGTGTTCTATATTATATCAATTGAGAGTTTTTAATTAAAGTTACACGAAAACCTGCTGGTTAGAGGTTTTGTTAACTTGTGTTTATAGCATTTTTGAATTGTAGTATTTTTTTGTAAACGTGTACCCGATTGGAGCTAATTGAAACGACACCGTTTACACGTAACTGGCATGCATAAGCCAATTAATAATGTCCAGGGGTGGCGAAATCTGAGAAAATCTTATTTGTTCACGGATAACTAAACCTAAAATTCTACGTGTCCGTATAATTTAGACATATACAGCAGGTATACTAAAATAAACAAAATAAAAAACATGGAATATATATATCTTAATCTTTAATGCACATAATGGTACATTGTAAATCATGTGAGAGCTATCGTCTACTGACGACAGCACTGGTTGGCAGAGATAGATTCTTTAAGAGTCTGACGGGTCTCCCCATCACAAAGTTTTTGAAGGACTTCTCTCATCAACTCTTCTCTTCTATATACGGTTGCTCAGTTACATTGCTTGTATAGCAACTTTCATTAAGATCACGTGAAAACTGCGGTATAAGTACTAGATTAAAAACGACAAAGTAAAGACCAGTTGTCACCTGTTTTCGCGATGTCGCCGCGGTGCTTGAACAGATTCGGGCACAGCCTTTTAAAACTTAGTTGACAACGGAATGCATGATGTTTAACTCTTAATCATGATCATTATATGTTATGCACAGTAGTTTGTACATGTTATTCATGTTCATCTGCACGGTTGACTTTATATAGCTTCAAAGTTACTTCATGTATTACAAATAGATCGTGTACACGGATATTGATTTGTAAACGTGTATTGGTATTAATCGAAAAGGTTCCGTTTACACGTGTAAACGTGACGGCACTTATTGTAATTAAACATAAACTCTTGTATAATAGCTGCAATGTATTAGTTTAATAATTTGGATAGGCACTGGAGCAAAAGCAAGTTGATTCAGTATAGTCCCGATATCGTATTGTCATTTACATTGTACTGTAAACAACGACAAATCATTCATTGACCTAGCAATAATACGGCAGCAATGATCCTCACAACCGTTCCCAACAACAGTTTCGAAATTATAACAAAACATGTGGAAGTTATTTAGGTCAGGTAACGTAGTCAACACAAAGGTATTTCAAACTGAAAGCGTTTCGTCTGTAGTCAATCAAAATACTTCAATGTGGACTTGAGTATTTTACTGGATGACAATTTTCTATCTATGTTGATATTTTGGTTAACGCGTTTCATTGATTGGCTTAGAGGATTAAATCGCAACGGTAACTACTCAAATGTAAGCACAAACTGCTGTTGTGACACAAAAACTCTATTTTTGGTTAAATAGAAAATCCATTGGTAAGAACATCCATGTCGTGAATTGCATGAGATATTAAGCTGTGATAGGTGATTAACTAATGTTCATGTATTCAGATCATGCTGCCAAATTGTATGTCTAATGTACAGGTGCCAATTCGTGTATCTGTTACGATTATAGCTTAAACGACTTTGATATTTCGAGTGAAGAACATTCTAGTCGTTAATTCTACAGTGTTATTCTCACAAACAGCTTTATATCTCTATCTGGTCGGAGTGTTCGATTAACGACAACTTCTCTAGTGGGTAAAGAGCTTCTGCAATGGAAACATAAACGATGCCGTTCCAAGTCTACTCGTGGTATATATCAGCCTGATCCGTGTAGCGCATGACCCGAGGCCTCTTGTTTAAATGCTAGCCCCAATCAGCTTAGCCCCTTGATCTGGCAGGACGGGATTAACCCATGCTTTGTTAAATAATCCTTTATTCCTAAGTGTATTAATGGGCTAATAGATTTTGGATATTAACGCCATAAAACGCTGCACATTGTTCTCTATATACGAGTTTATGAACTAATATAAAACTATAAACATACATTGAACGATATTGATCGCCAGTTTGCGGCTGTGTTTCATCTAGCCTGTGGTTTTCCAGTGACAAGTAAATACTTCATAACAACGCAATCATTGCAGAACTCATATCAGCCTAGATTTTGGATGGTAGATAAATGCGGACAAATTATACAAAATATCCCAACATAATTATACAGTACCTTTTTTAAACGAATGTAAAGTGGTGCATTAACTTTGGTTTCTCTCCTGTGTCCATGTTTCTCATTGTCAATTTCAAGACTAGTGTGTCTCGTATTATATGATTTCTAAAATTCAGGTTTGTTCAGTGTGGTTTCTGTGTTATTTTTTTTTTAATTTAAAAGTATTTTTTATTTTCTTAGCACTTTGATTTCTTTGTTTGTATATGAAGGAAATCAGAGCTTTTCCTACTGCATGTTCTACCATATTCGAAGAAGATGACAAACGTTCCTGATACCTAACTCATTTTTTATTTTTTTTGGAATTGACTAAGCACGTCCGTTTATTTTCATGATTTCATACAAAGACGTAACAGCAATACATGCATAGTTTGTAAAGTATAAACACAACTTGTTCATAAATGTTGTCAACCATCCGTTATCTGTAGTCACAAATCATCTTATGATAGTAAACATCAAGTACAACATAGTTGATTTGTCAGTAGGACAAGTTACGGCGCAGAAAAGAAAACGTGTGTGGTGAAACCATCCCTTAATTCTCGCTAATATATAATGACTGGAAAGGCAGCGTAGATGAAAGCACATATCGTATTTGTTTATACTGCTGGTAAAACATTGACAAATCAACGGCAGCAACAAGGGAGCGTGGGTTTAAAAACAACAACCGCAATCATGAGAAAAGAACCACGCGCATGCCGACACGAAAAAGAACCGCACATTTAATACAAGAAACCCCCCCGCAAACATACACTCACAAGAAAAGATCGGCAAACATACAAACACAATAAAAGAACCGCAAGCCAGTTGACACGAGAGAATAATAATCATAATAATGACATGGCATTAACATGTGTCGTCGCTGTCAAGAATAGTTGGCAGTTTCAACCGACTTGGCTGCATCCTTGCAAAGTCTGTGACCAGGGGCTTAGCGTGGGCAAAATAAAGTTTGCTCGAAATAGGAAAACGGTATCCCCCCCACCCCCACCACCCCCGGAATTTCTTATTAAAAAAAGTTGGAAGTGCTGAGAAATTTTTGAATTTAAGGACGCTTATAGGTACATTCTAACGGTATTTTAAACGATCTTTTGAGATGTGGAACTGATGAAAACTTTTGAAATCAAGGACGCTAAACGGTGCATTCTTACGCTATTTGAAACGATGTTTTGGAAGTTGGCACTGCGGAGAAACTTTTGAAAACAAGGATGCAAACTGGTGCATACTACCGCTATTGATTCGATGTTTTCGGAAGTTGCAACTGCTGAGAATTCTTTTAAAACGAAGTCGATTAATTGTGCATTCTTCCGCAATTTGAAACGATGTTTTTGAAGTTTGAACTGCTGAGAAAATTAAAAATAAACAGGTTGCCTAATGGTGCATTTTGCCTTAATTTGAAACGATGTAAAATGCGGCGCCGAATTATCATTATCGAATTTTCAGGCCCGATGTCATTTTCAAGAGCCTTTTTTGTGTCGTATACTATATTATACTTTGAAAATGGCATTCCACAAAAAACGGAACACAAGAATCAGGTTCAATTGTGTATTTGCTCAAATAATTATATAAATCGTGACAAAACAACTTATTTGTACAGTTAAATCAATAAAGATGTGCCCCAAAAAGTACTTGCCGGCAGCTGGGGGCACCCCGGTGGAACCGCCACTGTATATATATCTATATGGTTTATAGGTCCGTGATTTGTGTTGCAGTTTTGGGTTTATTTCGAAAAAGTTGAAGGCCTGGACATGAAACTACGCCGGTGTTCACGAATGTTTGTAATATTGTTTTATATCAATTATAGATCTTCAGTTTATGCTAGCTCTTCGTTCGTATAAGTTAATGATTTTGATAGTTTTCCAAGAACTTTCTCATGTTTGGGTTTGATTTACTATTATCTTGAAATAAAGTTTTAACCCAAATATCTATGTCTTCAGTAGTTTAAAGGGAAACGCAAGACCATGAACAATAGCCATGATGTATACACATCTAAACTGAGAAGCGTTAAATGCGTGCACGTGTTTACGAATTTTGACATTTGCCGCTAAATGGTTCGTGTATGTCACGTGACGGTTAGCTGTTAAGTTTTCCGGTTTCGCACAGGTGAGAACCTTACACGTTTACTTTTATATCCTTATCAGATCAAACATAGTTGTATTTTGTAGTCGTACACTATCGAAATTTGATAATACCATAACTGTAAATGTCTTTACAAAATATTCGATACCGTTATTATTCACCGACCGTTTAACCTGCGCAACACGCAACTCTGGCTAACAACATCCGGTTGGGGAGTGTTTATTGACGGAACAGCGTACACAAAAACTTGCCTCGCCCAAGTACAAACTTCGGTCCAGTTACGAAAAAGTTCGTTTATTACTCGTTTTGGATATAGTCGAGATTTCAAATTCATCTCAGGGAATAATTTCCAGTGAGAACATTTTAAGGTAAGGGATTTGCGATTGTGTTTTCTCCAATAGAGTCAAAAACGAAAATAGACGGTAAAGGTGTGTCCGACAACTGAGCAGTTCAACGCCATATTGTGCACTGTGTTGTCGTCAGGTCACCGCAAGCAAATGTCTGTCAGAATGACAAATATGCAGATCTGAAAGTTTTAAAGTAAATTGTGCATGTAACGATTATGTTATTTCATCATTTATCTAAGTGTCACGTTAGCAATGTTTAGTTTTGCCCCCAATAAAGAAGAAGTTTATCGTTAATTGGCAACTATGTCAGTGTCAGGTGTTTACTACAGTACAAACAATCTGTTATATTTTTCATATATTAAAATAGTCATGCCACAATAACATGTGATAATAGGTGTATGTGTTACATGTACACTGTGAAAGAAACTTAAAAACATCATTACATGCGTTCTTATTTTATGTTTATTGGATTGCCTTTGAATATTAGTTGTGATTAACATTCCTTACTGGTAGCTTTGTATTGGAGATTAAAATCATTCCAGCTATTCACATTTACACCCAATATAACTGTCATGTAGATATAACAGGGGTGAAGATTGCAAAGTGGGACATAACTCAAGAACAAACCAGTACTTTAGAACCTAACTTGAAAAATACAATTTGATATATAAATAACAACAATTTACATTTAACCCTAATAGACAACAATAACAACAATGATGAAGACTATAAAGAATGGATGATAATGATAGTTATGAGAATATTTGAACCTGCTATCTCCTGGTATTGAAATTCTTGTGTGTTAAATCTCATGTACACAACACATTGACAGAAACAACGGATTGTTTATGGATCATCTAATTGCACCTAAATGATTAACTACATGTTTTATGCTTGATTGATGGTGAAACAATAGTATTTGTAAATTGTCAAGAATTGTCAATGAAAAGACATGTTTAATAGTGCGAACAGTCATGTGTAAATTTTCTCTTACAATGTAACAATCAGATTTTAGTTGTGTTTACTATATAAATAATGCTATGTTTAGGAGGTGGGGTAATTTCAGAGAATACGAGGTGTATAGAAGTTCTGAAAAGGAAGTAAGGTCATGCGCTACATGATAATGATATAACATACTCCTTGAATATCGGTTTCATGACTTATCAGTAGAGATAAAGACTCCTGATATCGTAAATAATTCTTTTTTTTTTAATGCATTGGCAAGATTGTATACACAGAGATATATGCTTTTGCCTGTCAGTGCATTTTAAAAAGACTTTAAGACTTGTGGCATATCTGTGATACTGTGCAGCTGTGGCTTTGTCTAGTAACAAGTGCATGTTGGTGTGTGTGTGTGTGGGGGGGGGGGGGGGGGGTGTAAACCTTTATCTTGTTTATGATCATATATTAAAATCTAATAATCTTGTATGTTAATTGACATGTAAGCAACATTTTACTACATATTATTATTAGTAGTATTACCAGTTATTATTTTGTTCATTTCAAGTCAATAAATTTCAAAAAATATTTAGCTTTAAAAACTCGTGTGCAATTTTGCCTACATATGCAGCAATCTTGCAATTTTAACAAATAACTTCAATTTTCATTGTGTATGTATCAAGGACAAGCTCTAAATTTTGTGTAATCTTCAATTTAAATTTGTTGAATGAACACAGCAGTTTGATTCAGTAAAACTTAGATATGAAATATTGAAATTTCAATTAATAGATAATAAAAAAGGAAACAATGTATTACCATCACTCAACATTTAACAAACATGTTATAACCGTATGTTACACAGAGTTGCCCGAAATTGGTTGATGGAGTATACAGATAATGTGTTAATATGTCTTCTGTCTCGCTGCTGTCTTAAATGACTTTGCTGACACTGGGTGTTTGTGTGACTGTTTGGGAGTAGAAGCTGGACTGTTTTATTTGCTTCTTTATTTGATATCACTTAGGACTGTATAGCTTTCAACACTCGATACGCATCTTACAAGCTGTCAATCATCTTTACACCTATCTGCCCCGAGCCATAGTAAAAACTGTCACCCCACCCAGTCAAATATTCTCTCTTCTGAAGCCAGCGTTTTTTCTCTCCCCTCTCTTTACATCTTCATTTGATATTAATTTGCCAGGTATCTGTAAATCGCCTGGGTGACTGGGTTGGCCTTATTTTGATACATGTACATGCTGAATACACGTTGGGAGTTTTACTTGCATGTATTATACTGTAGGGAGTAAATTTGTAATCATAAGACAGAAAACTGTACAAAAGAAGGGGATAAAGCAGTTGGTTTGGAAGGAAACACGCTATCTGTATCAATGTTGATCTGACATAATGATGACATTAACATGTGTACTAGCTGTCATCGGTGATATTGACTTTCACCTGATCCTCTGGCTAAACTGACAATCTCTTTGGTAGTTTTCATATTGTCGTGGTTTGTCATAAATGAAACTAGAAAATTGTAAGTGTATTTCCAATTTGTTCATGACCACCGGATTGTGTAGTGATTCTGTGTAAATTTGATTCAGGATTTTATAGCTCATATTTATTTAAAATTGTTTAAAGTGTTTTGCAGACCATTTGTATGAAGATTCCTGTGTCAGTTGTTAAGATAGACATGTACAAATACTCGAAGAAAATTGGACAATGCTGTTGGTTGTTTGATTGTTCACTACATGACCTACTTACAAGACATAGAAAGAACTAGTCCAATACCCACTATTTGTATGTGAGTGGTTTTGTTAAAGAATTTGTTACCACCCAAGTTAGTACAGAGTTGAGTAAACACTTGCCAGCACATTTTTATCACCTTATTCATGACCTAAAACATTTTGATGACTCTTGGATTGTATTTTAAATATGTTATAAAATGTTAAGCTATGTGGTTTTTGTCTGTTTTATAGCTATATGTGACTGGAATATCAGAGTGGATGAAAATGCCATTTATACGAGGGGTGATATTGTATCCATCCGCTTGAATACATGTATGTTCATTTTCACATTTTATAGTTATACTTAGGCAAAACATTATTTTATTATACTTTTATTTCCTCCATAGATTGAAGAGCATTATCAAGTTTGATATCTCTGCTCTGTCTCAAAATGTATAGCTTAGATAGTAAGAGACTACTTGCATACACTGAAATAGTTTTGTATTTTGTATACTTAACTTATGAACTTTTCCCCAAAAATTTCTTTCATAAAGTCACAGATTACATTATTCACCTCTTCCCCGAACATTTTTCAAGCGTTAACACAATTTGGGTGTGCAGGAGGAGTATCCTTGTTTCATTATTATTAAAAGTCATTTCAAAATGGCATTTATTTCGACTGTGCCATCTAATAACACTTAAAATAATGTAAATTTATTCTTGTCTAGTTTTGTGATCAAGCATCAGGTAAGTAGAATCTACCTGTACCATAAACAATTAAGTGAACACAGTATTATGATGTATACTCATTACTCATTTAAATCTTATCTTGTAAGCATGTTTAGTTTAGTTTTGAAATATAGGAAATATAACATGCCAGACCAGTATGCCTCTTCCATTGGAAGATCATGCAGTATCATTTACAAGAAAGTATTGCAAAATCATGGCCAAGAATAGAATTCATAATTTACATTAAAAATTCATTCATATACACATGGGACATCCTTTGATTTTTCCCCAATGTAACATAGACCTCCCTGTACAAGGAAGTAAATTTCAACTACTTGGGCTATTTTTTATAAGCTATTTGCTTTCTTACATGGGCATGTTTCATTGATAAGTAATTTGGTCTACAAACCATTCAACCTTCTTAACCAGGGCATGGCTTTGAATTGGAAGCTTTAATAAGCAGGTTTTAAGTTTGTCTGAAACTACGGGTATATTTAATGAGGTTTGAAATAGCCCAAACATGTGTGTGGTTTTGGGAGTTTCTGCATTGTGTGCCTATAATCAGTAGTGTAGGTCCAGTTTCTCATATTCCAGTGTTCCCATTTATTACACATTAAAGCAAGAAGGTTTGCACTCTATATCCCCCTTGTGTTGCAGTGCCTTGCAGCTGATTAAAAACAAGAAAAGAATTACAGGCATCAAATTGTGTGACGTATGAAACAGAGCTACCGGGTTTTGTTAACAAAAATGAGGAAAATCCTGTTAGAATTAAGTCTTCATAGATTCACACCCTTTTCAAAGAGTATATTACGCAAGAGGATTTGTTTTGAATAAGAGTATTCATTTCAAGCAAACCACAAATCCAGTATGTTTGAAGATTTACACTGCATTACTTGTGCTTGGACAATACTGTAGTCTTCTTAGCAAACCTGTGAGACGACTTGTACCAGTCTCCTGGATAGGGAAGATAATACCATGTACTCCATCAATTATTTATTCAATCAATGTTTCATAACAGATTGATTGTTGAAGTGGAAAACTACACACGTATATATATACTTTCTTACTTTCTTGTCTATTAAATAATCAAGTTCGTAAAGTCAGCTAGAATTGAAGGAAAATAAGCATAAGAGAGGAGTAGGAAGAAATCTATAGTAATATAAATCTCTGGAAGTGTTTTGGTATTCACATGTCATTTTACACCTTAGTGATACAAGCTACAATAGTGGACTTACACCAGACCCTTAAGCAAGTGGATTGTTCAGTGGACAAGTAAGAGAAAATTAGTTGTTTGAATTTAGATTAAGTTAGTGTCAGGTCAATGCCACTGTGCTATTCCTAATGTCGGATCAATGTCGCCCTACTGTAGTAAATGTCAGGTCAATGTCACCGTGCTATAGTTAATGTCAGGTCAATGCCACTGTGCTACAGTTAGTGTCAGGTCAATGTTACCGTGCTATCATTAATGTCAGGTCAATGTCACCCTACTGTAGTAAATGTCAGGTCAATGTCACCATGCTACAGTTAGTGTCAGGTCAATGTCACTGTGCTATAGTTAATGTCAGGTCAATGTCACTGTGCTACAGTTAGTGTCAGGTCAGTGTTACTGTGCTATCATTAATGTCGGGTCTATGTCACTCTGTCATAGTTATATAGTTAATGTCAGGTCAATGTCACCACGCTAAAGTTAATGTCACCCTGCTATAGTTAGTGTCAGGTTAATGTCACCATGCTATAGTTAATGTCAGGTCAATGTCAGTGTGCTATTGTTGATGTCAGGTCAATGTAACTGCTATTTTTAGTGTCAGATCAATGTCACTGCTATAATTAAAGTCAGGTCAATGCCACCATGCTATAGTAAAAGTAGATTCAATATTACTGTACTATAGTTAATATCAGGTCAATGTCACTGTGCTACAGTTAGTGTCGGGTCAATGTCACCATGCTGTAGTAAGTGTCAGGTCAATGTCACCCTGCTATAGTTAATGTTGGTCACTGTGCTACAGTTAATGTCAGGTCAATGTCACTGTGCTATAGTCAGTGTCAGGCCAATGTCACTGTGCTATAGTTAGTGTCAGGTCAATGTCACCCTGCTATAGTTAATGTTGGTCACTGTGCTACAGTTAATGTCAGGTCAATGTCACTGTGCTATAGTCAGTGTCAGGCCAATGTCACTGTGCTATAGTTAGTGTCAGGTCAATGTCACCCTGCTATAGTTAATGTTGGTCACTGTGCTACAGTTAATGTCAGGCCAATGTCACTGTGCTATAGTTAGTGTCAGGTCTATGTCACCATGCTTTATCTAGTGTCGGGTCAATGTCACTGCATTTTATCTAGTTTCGGGTCAAGGTCACTGTGCTTTATCTAGTGTCGGTCAATGTCACTGTGCTTTATCTAGTGTCAGGTCAAGGTCACTGTGCTTTATCTAGTGTCGGGTCAAGGTCACTATGCTTTATCTAGTGTCAGGTCAAGGTCACTGTGCTTTATCTAGTGTCGGGTCAATGGCACTGTGCTTTATCTAGTGTCGGGTCAATGTCACTGTGCTTTATCTAGTGTCGGGTCAATGTCACTGCTTTATCTAGTGTCGGGTCAATGTCACTGTGCTTAATCTAGTGTCAGGTCAATGTCACTACATTTTATCCAGTGTCGGGTCAGTGTCACTGCTTTATCTAGTGGTGTCGGGTCAATGGCTATGAGCTTTATCTAGTGTCGGGTCAATGGCACTAAGAGTAACAAATAAAAGGATAAAAAAGCAATGGAATAAATGAATATCCAACTGAAATGTTTTATACAAAAAATGGGGAAAGTTCTGTTAACCCAATATTAATTTTACAAATATTAAATTAAGAAAGCAAATACCCAAAACATTTAACTGTCAAGGGTAAGTACATTGACTTTCAGTAGATTTTTTAATTAATGCAATCCAATAACATGAAAATACGACAAATCAACATTCTATCATTCAGGCTAGTGTGCTTACGATAGTGTTTAAAATCCTTTGATAAAATAAGTCAATAAACCTTGGCATTTTTTTACGCTTCACTGGCTCACAATATTGACAAAATGCACTTGACTGGTCATAATGAAGTAGCCAGACATACCATATATCCCCTGTTTAACACTCTCCCACATATTATTGTTTGTGTATTTTACTTTGACTATACAGATGATAGTTTTGAACAAAATTATCTTCACATGCAATATCAATAATACAGCATATGAACACTCATAAATTATACACACATATTTGATTTCAGACAATGTATGACTGCAATATTTCACATCAATGAAGTCACTTCTTTTGACTTGAGTATAGATTTTAACAGATGCATTTTCATATATCAACATTTTCTCACACTCTTTTTCTCAGCGGTTTTGTTTACAATTAAATTTTGTTCCCATCGTCTTCATTGCGCACATCTTCAGATTTAATATATATATATATATATATATATATATATAGAATCTTACATTAGTTGTCATTTAATAGAAACTTTTAAGAAATGACTTTAGGAAATGTTATTAATCGAACCTTTTGGCGAGTTTCTAACAGGTCTGGAACGTGTATTATAGATGTTATATTTGAAAATGACAACGAGCATGAGATTCTTTTTATCACGTGGCTTTTCAGCAGGCACGGACCCTCCACATGAAATGCTTCCAACATTTTTTCTGACAAGTCATGGCTCGGGTTACATTAGATTAGTGTAATATAAAGCTATTTGTTATTACATGTACTTTGTGAAGGTACATCTAAGCTATGTGATTAAGTCAGCTCTTTCCTTTTCTCTGTCTGTCTGTTTGTGCTGGGGAACGAAAGAAGAACCAACCACATTCTAGTATTTTAAAGTGTAGGCAATAATAAATATGGTAATAATCTCCTTCTATCAATGTATCATGAAGGAGAAGTAGATTTAAGGTTCAGTGGTTTTAATGGTAGGTCAGTAATTTAGTTAGTTGTACAGAGATTAGAGATCATATTGGTGTGCTGTTTTGCCTTTCTGAAGCCCATTTTAGAAAAGGAATGTTAGTTATCTGTGTCAGTTTCATCTTGTAGCCCATGTTGTCGTCAGTGTAAAGGTGCACCCTGAAAAATTAGATCTTAAAACCACTGTGTCTAAATCAGGAAATCATACCGTAAAGTTCAACTTAAAACCACTCGATATCATTTAGACTGGTCCACTGTTAAGTACACCTTTATTCAGTACATTAAAGCGGTAATTGGGTAAAACTGTTTGAACCATTTGTATATTAAGACCACAATTTGTATGTCTGGAGGATGGTCTCATTAGTAGTATTTTATTGAAGTAAAATAGAGGAGGACAAAATGAAAGTTTCCAATTCTCTCTGAACGGCACACATTAAAGGCATGCTGTTTTGGATGAATACATGAACACATATGTAGCTGCATATTCTTGTGGAAGTCTTGCATACATGGGTTGCATACAATACATGCGTTCTCAGATATAAGATTGATTTTTAATGAAATGAGCTTTTGAGAATTACACAGTTAGAATATCTAATTGACAAATGACTACAATACCTTAATTAAAAAAGTAACAGGACATATCTATCACCTTAATTTGATTGTTTTAGGAATTATGTCAATAAGTTCAATGGTGGTTACTGCGGGCCCGTCATTAGGTTTGCTCAAGCTATGGTCACCTTGTCAAAAACATTACCCCCACTTCTCCAGATGGAACTCATGTGTATAACATGTTGCACCATAATTTGCAGTAATTATTATCAGAACTTGGTTATATACTGTAAGTACCCAGGAAAAGGGGTTCATCATTGCCTAACATGCGAGGTCATCATTGCCTAACATGTGGGGTCATCATTGCCTAACATGTGGGGTCATCATTGCCTAACATGTGGGGTCATCA
>ENA-OREC01001063-OREC01001063.1-marine-metagenome-genome-assembly--contig:-NODE-1063-length-13033-cov-13.499537_pt1 | contig 13033 bp, 8 predicted proteins | sample MGYA00248626_ERZ508543 | MGnify/ENA primary metagenome ERZ508543 (study PRJEB26211, sample SAMN05518279) | marine metagenome | isolation source: Puget Sound, Washington, USA | host: Bankia setacea... | reverse complement strand
CTAAAGGAGATATCAATATTGATGCTTTACCTGATGCTGCCATTGAAAGTCCAGGACCCTCATCATGCAACCTTCTCCCACCATCACCAGACTACAACAAGTTACTGGCCCCACCAGCCATGCAGGGTCTTTTACCATACATGCCACAAGCTAGTCTCAGTGGACTCACTCTACCACCAATGGCTGATCCCATACAACTCTCAATGAAACAATTCTATGAAGACTCTTATAAGAAGTACATTAATGAGCTGAGTGCTACAAGTCATGTCCCATCAAAATCTAACATCCTTGACTTTACCTCTACGCCAGTCAAATCTGATGCTCACCATGTTACACGCCAACCACCTGTAGCCGCCGACGATGATGCACCTCTGGATCTGAGTAAACCTTTGAAAGTGACTACGCCATCAGATGTTGACAAACACAAGGAAGGGCCAATGTCACACTCGAGTTTCAGTAGCGGAGAAATCAGTAGTGGAGGAGGTCAGAGTAGCAGCGAGAGAATCCGACAGAACAGCGGACGGAGCTCTGTACATAGCATTCTGGGATCAGCAGTTGACCAGGCGTACATGATGAACAGATTTAACCATGACAATGCAATACATCACGGAGGAGACCATGATGAACAGCTGTCCAACATGAGCAGCAGCCCAGCCTCTCCTTCTCACAGTCACTCTCAGCAGGGCCCAGGAAGCACAGGTGGTAACAAGCGCTACAGGACTCAAATGACCAGCCTACAGGTTCGAATCATGAAGAACATCTTCACAGACTACAAAACTCCAACGATGGCGGAGTGTGAGATGCTTGGTCGTATTATTGGTTTACAGAAGAGAGTCGTCCAGGTGTGGTTTCAGAATGCTAGGGCCAAAGAAAAGAAGGCCAAGTTGAACATGAAATCATTCGGATCTGACCTTGATTTCCCAAAACCACCAGAAGAATGTACTCTCTGTCATTTCAAGTATTCACATAAGTATACAATCCAGGATCACATCTTCACTAACAAGCACATTGATAAAGTGAAGGAGTACATCCAATCACAGTCAGATGCTGAGCGGGAAATGTCGACGTCTGCTGCGTCCATGGCGAGCGTGACTGGGCTACTTCATTCTAAGCAGACGAATGAGCTGGATCAGATGAGAAAGATGATGGAGGAAGCGAGTGCCCAGAGTCAGATGGCACAGCTACAATCTATGGGTCTTGGACCTCTTGGACTACCTCCTAGTGCTTTGTCAGGTTAGTGCAGTACAGTCTTTGATTTGCGACAATATTTAACGAGGGGGGCTTATTTGACATTTCAAGTCTTAACGTACTGCGTAAAGAGAGAAAAAGGCCGTCATTAGTACTTTGTCGTGTACACTTTCTAGAAGCAGTATTCATACATTCGAGACAGATAGACCAAGCTAAAGTCTAATTCTTATATCAATTTAACAAAGGCAATCAATGGTGTAAGTTAGAAAGTAAATCATTAATATATCTTATTCGTGACACTCCCAATCCTTTTACAAAGAATATGTACTGGTGTTAAATTGCAATTTTTTTCCCTCTTCTTGATAGGCGCTCTAAAGATCACTTGAATATGTGGAAGTTAATAAGGAACAAACGTAAAATTTAATTTGTTTTGAATTTACTTGATGCTATCGGCTTTCACAGCTGCATAAAGAAATAATTAAATGGTGTTTTTTTTACTCTCATACTTGAAAAGCAAAACTGATATTCTGCCACTGCTGGTGATATTGTTAGGAAACAGAGTCTTGATTATTTGTACTCTACGTTCAGTTTTAAGATAATGAAAGGATATATATAGAATTCCTTCTTGGACCTAAAAACAAAACTTGTGTTTGATTCTTAAGATCAAACATCCCTTATTCAATAGAAGTGCTCATTGGTAAACGAATGCAAATTAAATCTATGTAATTTCCTATGTTAATGTTAATGTTATTGTTAAATGCCTTCAAATGCTGCAAACTTGTTTCTGCAATAATTCAAGGGAGACAATTCAAGTTTTCTTTTCAGACAAATATTAGAATTCTCTCCCTTGGATTGAACTACTAATTTACAAACTTTTTCATTTTCTTTTACCAGTATTTTAAATGTATTTTTAGGAATGGGACTTCTGCCTCCAGATCTTCTGCAGAGCATGAAAAAGGAAGGGTCTTCAGCCAAGGAAGGTTCCAATAAGAACAGCAACAAATCAGAGAGTAAGTGTGTTCACCATTTTGTCTGACATTTTGTCTTATTGTTGAGTATTAACATGGTGACGGGAAATAGAGGTGACGGTTTATTTGTTACATTGTTGAGAATAATACAAGACTTGTAGTGAGCACATTTAAAGTTTTAAGTTATATCTAGGAATAGTGAAAATGGAAAACGAACAACAGTAAAATGAAAAGAAATAGATGAATGAAAAACGGATAAAAACATTTGGAACATTTCGGAAAAAGGGACTCAAGGACAAGAGAGCTTCGAGTGTTTCCTTTTTTTAATCAATAAAAAAAAATCACTATAAAATAGATTGGTTGCAGCATAAAAAAAGTCATTTTTTCCTTAATTTATTAGGCATTGCCCAAAAAATAAAACATAAAGGGGGAATGTGTTTGTACATGTACATACAAGTTAGCTATCATATTCAAGCACTTTCATGAGTACATGTATATAGTATATATATATATACATGAGAAGGGAATCTTTTAATTTAAACTTTGCATCCATGACTTGCAAAATAAGAATCTTTTTTTTTACTGGAGTTTTGCACCTTTAATATGCAAGAATTTCTTGGTCTTGGAAGCTGCATAAACTATAAACTAAATGTAAATGAGTTTGCTTGTTGCATTTTTATACACTTTTATATAATTGTTTATAATTTGAGTTGTTAAAGATAATTGTGAACAGGTGTTGGTTAAGTTTTTATGAAGAGATTCATTTGGCTACACAGTTGAGATAAAAGTACCATGACTTCGGAAATAAGGGAAAACATGTAATGCAACTCCATAATTTTTTCATTTTCCTTGACAATGAAGCCTAACTTGATGCAACTTGTGGAAGTGCATCTCCTATAATGAGATTCTAATGGGGAACTTCAGAAAAGAAAAGGAAAACTACTCCAAAAAAACACACAACGTGATATAAACAAAAGCTGTCTCCTGCAAAGTTAGGATTTAATATATAGCGGATTTAGATGAAAAGTTTTGTTTAAATTATGGAAACAGTTTACTAGCAGCTAAATAACAAGTCTGTGGAAACAAACTGGGGGGTAGTGTTTTTGTTAGGTTTTAAAAGTACATTAGTTTGAACAAATGTCGATTTACAGTGTATTATAGTTTCACAAGTTTCAGTTCTGTCTTACTATACTTTGTTTGTATTTATGTATACTTACTAAACATAGTCTGTTATTAACTCTTGAGGCAGTATCTGCAGGATGAAGACATTAATACATAAACTATCCAACTGGTTTTTTAATAGTTTCATCTCATTAGTTTAGCAATTGAACATGGGATAGATGTTTGTGTGAAGTGAATTCTAACTTCTAACTACAGTAAAACTCCGCTATTAAAACCACCACTTGCTCTGATGAGAAATGGTCTTTATAGTGGGGTGATCTTACTATTGAGTTAAGATAAAGAAGAAATCAATGAAATAGGACTTTAAAATGGTGGTCTTAATAGTGGAGTGGTCTTAATTTTGGGGTGGTCTTAAAGCGGGTTTTTACTGTATACCGTCTTTGCTATTGATCTGGCTCATATTTGAAACCTTTGACATTGATCTTTAGGAATAATATGGTAGTTTGATAATAAACAGTTAAAAATCCAGATACTGCCTCTCTCTAACTAGTGACGTTGCTCTGTTGATTGACCTCATTAAAATGTTGATTGACCGTTGTCTAACACCTATTTCCATCCCCTTTTTGGTAGGCTCTTCACGCAAAGAAGGTAAAAACAGCGACCCCAGTTTACTGTCGGGTTCATTTGGTGGTTTGTTGCCGGGCATGGATCCAGGAATGTTGCCTCTCATGTATCCTGGTCTACCGGGCTTTCTCTCGGGCATGCCACCCGTGCCACCTGGGCTTGTTCCAGGTCAGTCTAATACACAAGTCTTACCTGAGCATTTTAACATACATAAGTGTTGTGTATAAATTAAGACTGTAAAATAAAGGGCTGTCTTGCTTTCGTCTAAACTTATGAAAGAGAGTATATAGAAGTCGTCATTTATAGTAAAAACATACATTGACCAATACATTTGTTTCTTAGATTAAATGGGATATTTAAAGAACCAGAAGAATGTTCCAGTCAAATTTATCAAGTCTAGCAGTTTCTGGTTAAACAATTTTGATAAAGCTATCTAAGGATGAAGACAGGGATTTGACATTTACAGCTTTTGTTTCAGAACTTGTCATCATTAATTGCTCCACAATTGACCTAGTTTTTGTCGTGACTAACATCCTCTTTGACTTTTATGTTTTAATATTTTTTTAAACTTGGTAGGCTAGGAAAAGAACTTTCTTGTTAGATACTCTTTTATCATAGTCTTTCTAGATGTATTTTAACATGTATACATATATAGTTTTTCATGTGATATCAAATGATGTCAAACAGTGAAAAATAGAAATATTAATATGGCTTATATTATTGTCTGTAATTTCAATATTTCTTTTTTACAAAGTAAATTTATGTAACTGGAATATTAATGTAATATCAAACTATGAACATTTTAAGAAACAGGCCATTTTGTATGATATTTAAAAAACACAACTTGACAAATAAAGCTTACTCTTTCTCAATTTTCTTTATCTTAAATGAAATATTGTTAATAGAATTTCAGATCTTTTTTGTGTAATTGTTAACATTGATGTTTTGTTCTTTTTTAGGTACTGAGCATCTGCTTGGTTACGACCCTATGACCTATGGCACACCCTTACCTTTACTACAGATCCCTCAACAGGCCATCAAGGACGTGAGTTCCAAGTTAATGGATCCACGTGCCACCATTGGTCAGTATACCCAGGACTGTAAATCTATCTCCAGCCTCCGCTCCTTGGTCAGTACGACAGACTATAACTGCGCGCAGGAAGCTACGGTGGACGTCGGATATATCTGTAAGAAATGTCAGATTGTTTACCCGGCTAAGGATGCTTGCGTCGGACACCAGAGGCTCATGTGCTTCCCTGGTGGTAAATTCCCCGAAGGTGTCAACATCATGCTGAAACTGGAACAAATACAGTATGAGTGTAAACTGTGTGGAGATAAGGTGTCCACGGTACAGGAATTTAAAAAACATTGTGACTCAGAATCACACAAGACAAAGTTGGCTGTGTATCAACAACAGCGCCACACGTCAGGGTCAGCAACTCCTAAACCCGCCGCATCGTCACCATGTGAAAATCCCGCGGACAAATTATGACGTTTTACACGAGCTTAGAATCGGAGTGAGTGAGGAGTTGACACATCTCTTGACTATTACAAGGTATAACAAAACAATCATGACTTTGTTGTGTGTGTACACAATGTATGTATAGGAAGGACAAGACAGGACAGTGTTCAAAACTTCTTTATTAAACGCAAGAGAGAGACTTAGGCTTGTAGACGAGCACCTGAAGCCAAACTAGTGTGTGATTTATACGTCGTTGTTTATATATATATATACTCTGTTTAGTGAAATCCATTGTATAGAAAGGGCCACATGAGTAGTGATGTTACACACACACACACACACACAACGTTAAACTTTCTAAAAGTAACTGCATCAGTATTTCAATGTTATGTGTATGTACGTGTATTGTTACAAATCGTCTTTTTATTGAATTGTGTATATTTATGTCTTGACCATTTGTAACAAAGTGCTATTGCTAGTTAAAACTTACATATATTACAAAAATATGTTTTAGAGATATAATGTTTATGATAGAAATGATTTTTTTTCTCTCATGTACGCAAATGTTTTTTCGATAAATTTCTCATAACTTACATAATTATAACTAAATGTGTAGACTGCGTTGTCATTTCTTACGATTGTTTTCATCTGGAGTTTGTTCTTCCTATGGAAACTAAATCTACTTACTGTTGTATTATAACTGTAACTGTATGTTTTGTATACTTTTTCTCAATATTTTTTGTTACACATCGTTTTGTTCGGTTTTTACATCGGACACATTTATATCTCATCTTCTTTCGCGTTATTATCTGAGGTGACGTAGTACGGATATACGACCACAGTTAAAGATGTTGTCCTGACTACTGTGTAACAATACCAATAATTTAAAGAGTTTGCAAGTGTGCGTGTACGATCTCTAGGTCAGAATTACATGTGAAATTATACTGTAACATACATCTTCATACAAAGGGAAGCTACTCTCATGAAAAATCTCAACCAAAGTCCAAGAACGGATATAACTCAATCAGATCTTATGTTCCGTCTCATATGATAAAAATCTATCCAAACATCTTGAAATCCAACACTTTATGTAACTACTTTGTTTTTATTTGTCCGTATGCATTTTGTAGTTATACCTATATCTTACATATAGCTACATTCTTATAGTAAACATTGTACTTTAAAAGCATTTATGTATAACATCCAAAAACTTACACGTGCTGGGGGTATATGGATCTATAAAACACGTGCTCATTGTTTCACCTATTCCATAAATTGAATTTCATACTTTCATTTTTTTCTTTCAATCTTCAGGAATTTGTTAATTTTGTTCAAACTCATGTTTTTTGATTTTCTCTCAATTGTGTTGTTTTCTTTCGTCTTCTCAAATCGTGTCTATTTTCTGAAACCGTTTTCACTTACTCTTTGACATTGGTTTTATTGAATTTCTTTCCCCTCCCAAAAAAAAGCCCCCACTAGAAACTTTGACTATTAATTCTATGTGTAAGTTACTAAAACAGGACCTCAAGTAAATGTATCAATAATTAACCAGAGTATAATATGTAAACAGACGTAAAAGCAATATTTAATACTAAAATGTCGCACGTTAATTTATGTTGTTAACAAGTTGTTAAAATTGACACTTGTTACGTCAACGAAATCTCAATTTTATCTTGGGATTCTGAAGCTCGAAACTCACCGTTTTAAATGAATAAGTTGTGTACATGTATTTCAAAGTACACAATCTCTCTGATATGATTATTATTATCATTATGTATTTAATACCTAATTTTGTCCTGGATGCATTTATCATTTCCAACTTCCATTCTGTGTAATATTCTAATGTCCTCAACGATTTATATTCAGAAAAAAAAACTGCATTTATTAGTACGTTTCTTATTAACTGTACATTTTTGTTCATAAATTATTTTTTTTGCAATATGACTTTAAACGTCACATTACAGGGTGTTTATTTTGTTAAAAAGTTTTTCATCGGCTGTTTTTCACTTTATTATTTTCCCTCATAACTTTTGCAAGATTTATTTTTTGTTTGTGTATGCAGATTATACTTTTGTTTATATTTTTGTTACTATAGCAACGGTTGTGCAGATAGGTCGTATTTTCAAGAGGGTTGTATAAAAAGCACAAATATTTCAGTTTTAAATTCTGTTTCATCTGTTCTATTCTCATTTCATTTCTTAGTTTATAGTAGTCTTTCAAAATGTGTTCACAAAATTGTTAATAATTTCATGCTACCTGTAATGTTTTGGACAAATTATTATTATATAAAGCACAGTAAACGTTTCAGTTTAAAAGCATTTATCTCATTTCTGTTTACTCATTCTGGCTATACCGGTCAGCTACACAAACAAAGTGGTCCCTGCTGCTACTATATTTACTACTTTCAACTCAACAGAAGACACTATTCTTGTCTTTTAAGTTCTGTTAGCAATGTTACTCTGCTTGGTACTGTATGTTCAAAATTCAGATCCAAGTTTTGTTTCTGTCATAGCTGTAGATTGTTCTGTGTGTTTTGTTGATTCAATGATGGTGCTGCAACGAGCTGTTAATATTTTAAAACTTATTTCTTTTTTTCTTTCTTTCTAGTCTTCAACCTGTTGGTTCCATAGAGTAGATCATGTCTGTTTTGCTGTTTTGCTGTTTTTTTTCTTTTCGAAATCAGGAAATCGAAATTCGTTTAAAGCGTCTTTTAAGCCATTAATTATCTGCCTAATTATATTCGAGTTAAGTGTTCAGTGAAATTCAAACTTGAAACATTTTCTCATCCGCAAAACTCTGTTGAAATCGAGGACTTTGGAATATTTACGAGTTGTTCAGCAGGCAAGCCAATTCTAACCAACAAAAAATCTTATTATTCACTTATGAAACAAAATGTTACTTTCTTGATTTTTTATTCAGCTCACCAAAACTAAAAATCTTAAAACGAGGCCAAAAATCGTAGAAATAATTTTTGTTAGAATTTCAGATTTTTGTTTGTTTGCTGTAAGTTTTGATGTTTTATTCTGAAATGTCAAAATTATCTCCAACTCTCACTGTTTTTGAAGCTTTGCTCACACAAGTTATTTATAGGTGTTGATCTGCTGATAGTAATGCATTGATAAAAGCTGTTGTATCTAAAATTGGAATTACAAAAAACGTACACCCATTGTTGGACGTTAATATGTACAAATTATTCATCTATATTGAAACGTGCCATTTTTTGACTCTGCAAATAATGGATACCATTTGAGTAAAACCGAGGAAAAGAACCTTGGAAACAAAACATAGATAGCTTGGATAATTTGGACAGGAATTGTTTTACATGCAATGCTATTATTACTACATTAGGATAGATTGAACAATGTAACTTAGAATTTAAGAATCATCATTAGTCAACATATTGGTCGAAACTGCATATGTGCAAACTTACGTTATGTTATGTGTTATATTTTTGTTAGTTTGTTTAAATTGAGAAGTTTGACATAATAGCATTCTTGCATGCCTTTGTTTTCATTAGAAGTAATTAGAGAGACTAAAGATTGTCTAGAGCAGATGTGACGTGTTATTTTTTTGTGAGATGTGTTTTAAACCAAAGCAGCATTTGAACTTGTAAAATTGACAGCATTGAACACTTTGGGATTTAAAAAAACACAGAAATTGGCAACCTTTGGAATAGTATAAGACTGGTTTGAAATTGGAAACAGCATTGCAAGGGGAGTTTAAATGTTAATTATATAGAATATTTCCACAATTCGATGGTATAATTGCTTCACAAAGTCAAGCACAAATATGTCCACTATCAAATAAGTAAGAAGTGGGTTTTTTTGTTTTTGTTTTTTTAAGAAGAAGAATATCCCCATAATGTATTCAAATGAGCGTGTGTTTAAAAACAAAAACAAAAGTTAAGTGGATTATGACAACAAATGATACAAAATAGTACATGCATGATGGTGGTGGAGAGGGTGGGGTGGTGTGTTTTACAGTCTACTCCAAGGTTGCGTAACTTTCAGGCATTATTTTTACCTATAAAGGACAAAACAGAAAGCATTGATTTGTTAGTTTATATAGCTGTTATTACAGTATTTCTCTTTAACATTCCTTCAAATTTCAAACACTTATGTATAAAGTTAAACGATGTGTATTTTTTAGACTGTTATTCCATATAGAGTTAGCATTAGGTGTATGTTTTTATCCGTTCGGTTCTGTTCATTATTCTGATAGATGAGAGTTTATACAAGTTCGTATCACACTCATTTTGTGTCATAGATATGTTAACATGATTTATTTCTCTCATTTTCATTTTTATTTGGGTCGCCCAGAAATTTGCGGTTGACAACATTTGTGTAGATTCTGATCTTGTTAGTACAGTATTGATTGAAATATAAAAAAAAAATATGGTTAATTCTGAAACAACGGGGAAAAAAATTGTTGGCCAAAAAAAGTTTTAACATTAAAATGATCATGCAGTTTTTTGTTGTGAAAATTTATTATTATACATGTATGATTATGTATGTATGGTTATTATGAATGATAAAAGAATTTCTGATAATCCAAAATAGGTATAGTGGAACTGTCTTTGCATCATTATATAGCTAAGTGTTGTTCTATGACATTTTTGAATTCATTAGTTTGTGAAATCTCTAAATAACATCAACACGTTTATCACTCAAACATAGAATTTACAGTATATGAAAAAACCGATGAAATAAGCATTTGACTTTAAAAAGTTTCTCAAAAGTTTTTTTTTTTTTTTTTTAAATTTTACATAAAAGAACTTAATACTTGTTAAAGACACTTATATGTATGTACATGTAATAGATATAAGATTACTATAGTGTTCAATGTTAGTAAGTTTGACCAAAGATATTGCCATACATTATATTTGCTACACAGTCTTCCATCTGTGTTTTGTAGCTCCTCTATAATAAAGGCTGTTTATACTGTACTAGAAACAATGTAACATTTGTACCCCACCCACCTTGAATTCTATGTATACACAGGTTAGTAAAAGTCACATTCAGTTAGTTTGACTTTGTATAAGATACAGGGGGAACACAGAGATCACATTTTACAGGTAGTTTAGATCTATGTTGTATATATTTTTGCTATATTTGTTTAACTTGGGTATACAAATATGTGTGTTTCAGTAGAAATAAGCATTATATACAAAAAAGCAAAGAAACTCATTTTTCTCTCGATAGTTCACACCTTTTTATTTTGTACAGCATATCCAAAATGTCTTATTTGTACGCTGTATAGAGAACTAGAGGTATCCATGACGAATAGAGTTGATCCCTAATTATGTTACTGTTGAACTAATCGTTTTTTTTTGGTCTTATGTTAACTGTCTTATGTTAACTATTGCTGTTTGATTATGTTTATTGTTTCTGTAATTGAAATTTATATAGTTATTTGTTACACCATGCTGTTAATAGTATAAATACCTCTTTGCTTCTAGTTGTAGCATTACTAATCCAGGACTGTATAGTGAGATTGAATCTACTGTAGGGGAGTGGATTTTAAACATTTACTCTACAGTAGGGCAACACTTTTAAGTAAAAAAAATCCTCAATTTAGCATAATCATCATTACGTTTAAATCCAGCCATTTTATACTAGGCATGTAACAGTTCAATCATTTATCAAACATGTTCGTTCATCATAAGCTTATATGATAATAGTTTATATGGTAGAAACTTTCTTGTTATATATACATGATTACTGAATCTAACGTGTTAATGTACTATTATTTTGACAGTTTGGTAGTATACATTGCATTTATATATAGTTATTGATTATATAAATATTATGTTCTATGTACTGTTTTGGTACTGATAATTTTAGACTATTTTCAAGATTTTCTCAGTAGTCTGCTTCGCAAACATGAATAAATCATATTTACCATTCTAGTTTGTGTGGTTGTTATATTGTGCCTACTTTAGTTACACCCTGAGAAAGGCTCCGGTTGTTTCCTTGAGCTAGAAACATTACCCTCATTGCTTAGTACTGGTTGGTTCCAGGAAGGTTTTTGAGTGTGATTTCCGAATCAAACTTAAATAAATTGAGAGCCTTCTAGATGATTGACTTAGTGTCAAACAAGCCCCCTCGTTAAATATTGTCACAAAACAAAACACAAAATATGCTTTGGCTTTGAACCATGGCATTTTTTGCTGGATTACATTAACAACTTTGTCTTAGGTATTGATGATGTCTGTCCGTCTGTCCAACTGTCCATCTGTCTCTCTGTCTTGTCTGTCCATCTATCCAACCTTCCAACTGTCCGTCTGTCCATCTGTCTGCCAGTCTACGTTTTAACATTGGCTTACATATTTAGAAATTTCAGACTATTTACATGTACACACATTGATTAACTCACATAGTCTCTACTCTCTATTGACCCTAATGAAGCATTGTAAACGTCAAGATGTACATGCATACACAAAGTACTCAAACATTAGCACACTGCATGTCATTAAAATGATAAATATTAAACACAACATTTAATTTTTTTAGGCATTTAAAGTACATGTACATCCAATAAATGTGCATCTATGAAGTCGGAGGTCATTGGCCGTTGTGGCGGGGATGAAAAAACTGAATGACCACGCAGAACCGACAAAAAGTCGAAAGCTAAAAAAAATAAAAAAATAATTATCATATAAATGTGAGACAACTCTTACCAAAACCCTTGAACATAAGGAGTTTCCTGGTTTTATAAAATTAAAAGAGAAGCAAACCACTAACTATTAACAGGAAATATGTAAGAGTGAGTTTGTCCAAGGCACACCTGAAACGCACATAACTGTCTTATACCAAATACAACTTGTTGATACTCCACTGCCTAGCATAAAAAACTACCTACACACCAGAAAGCAAAACTATATATGGTCGTGTCCACTTTAATACACAGGTACTTATCTATATATACTTGTACTTAAGACAACTCATCACTGTTTGAGGATCAAGAGTGGTGTTTCTTTTTTGTTTTGTGGACACCTTTGTTAATTTAAATGAGTGCTCTCCCATTTTGTATTATTGAAAACTTATTATATTTTCTTTTTGATTCTAATTGGTAAACACTAATATATATTCATATGCTACAAAAAATCTAATATTTACATAATCATTTTTAGTTTTAACTTTACATGTATATACCTACTAGAAATACCAAATTAAAAAGGGGGACAACTGTTATAAAACAAAAGTAGTGCAAATACACAAAAGTAGTCTCCCTTGATTCACCATCACACACATTTCCAAGCTGCAGGACTTTCGACTGTATCTTAGCAACCGATACACAGAATACAACAATTCTAGTTATCGCCCCAACGTTCAACTGTAAACTAACTTTCTACGAGACATGCATCATGTATCGTACGTTAGCTCGTTATTATACATATATATTATACAACGCACACATTTGAACACCGTAAGGTTGTACGAGATGACACAATGTAAACCCATCTACAATATGTCATTCTTACAACTTTAGACGCAGAGGTACAGTGTCGATTTCTTATGCATTTAATACGATACATATATAGTTAAACGACGGCATTAGGTGCTATTGCTTATATATACGCATTAGGGCGACATTTTTATATCTTTTCTTTGACATAAATTTCAAAGAATAATCATATTATCAGGAGTATTAGCTTACGTAATTATCA
>ENA-OREC01001062-OREC01001062.1-marine-metagenome-genome-assembly--contig:-NODE-1062-length-13037-cov-14.292361_pt1 | contig 13037 bp, 9 predicted proteins | sample MGYA00248626_ERZ508543 | MGnify/ENA primary metagenome ERZ508543 (study PRJEB26211, sample SAMN05518279) | marine metagenome | isolation source: Puget Sound, Washington, USA | host: Bankia setacea... | reverse complement strand
ACAAAAATGCTTTGGCCTGTATCTATTAAAACAAGGACGTTCGCATCGGTTAATACATGTAATGGATCTTTTTAAAGCTTCTGAAGCAATATTGTACGATTGAACAAATGTGTTCAGATGCGCATATTATTACTTATTACTAAGAAAATGCATTCTGCTTTTTAACACATTGTTTTTAAACAAATGTGTAGATTGTGTTTTTGCTATATAAAAACAAGACTCATTGAGTTCTTGAACTATTTTTCACAATCATGTCAACATTTTGTAATTTGCCATTTTTTTTGACAACTCAAGGACCGTAATTCAGTAGTGCCTGTATTAATTTAACTGGTTATTTATCTTGGGCAAGATAATATGCTTTTAAACATTGTGACCAAGTTTCATGAAGAACAACACGATCCGTAACTCTTAATAATGTGTAAAAATAAATTGGGTGGTTATCACTTAACAATAGAAGAACATACCAAAAACTAATTTACACGTTTAATATAATTAACGGCCTAGTACCTGAGTTCAATCTATCCCAATGCAGTTAGCAATCGGTCACATTATCCCTTACGAAATGCACTGGCCAGAGATATAATGGCAAGGCGAACTGAAATCTTAGCAACTTCATTCATTCCGTCATCTGTTACTTTATTGAACAATCTACCACCCGATATGATATCATTACAATCATTATCTGTCTTCAAATCTATAATGATGCAAACGTTCAATGTTTCTGGTGTACCAACACACTATTTATTAGGAGATCGAAACATGTCAGTCCCTCACACCAGAATTCGTAACCAGTGTAGCGATCTTAACTTTCACTTGTATTTAAATCATATTAAGGATAATGCTTCGTGCTCATGTGGTTACCCGATAGAAAATGCTGAACACTATTTCTTTCATTGTCCTCGCTATACTGACCAGAGAATACAACTATTTCGTGATCTATAGCTTAACCATAACATTTTAGTGTACGGTTCAAATTATCAATATGACGATGTAAACAAACATACGTTCCTTTCAGTCCACAGTTTTATTCGTAACTCTAAGAGATTTGACCGGCGTCATAGCTATGCAGTGTTTGTCACGTTATTCTTAGCCAAACTAACCAACCCTTCTCCTGTCCGTCCACGCAATAGTTCACTTTTCTCTTATGTTTGCATCCAAATTCTTTTCATTTTTCATTCTATCTACCAATCTGTACACATCAATAATAACCGAACCAATTACAACTGTCTTATGCATTCGTATTTTCTACATATTTAAAATAATATACTCACCAAATATGTAAGACTTCAACTATGTATATACTTTTTGGGAATGGCCTTTTTCTAAGTTGCTAAGAACTTGTGGCCAAACCCATTTACCTTAAATTATCTATATATCGCATGCTTGTCTGTATATATATATATGTTCATGTTTATATTGGTAATAAAATATGTTTAAACCAAACCATGAAGAATATCGGATACAAACTGTTTGGCCTAGAGAGCAGACACGTCTTACGTCCTGTATTTCAAACAGGCGTATACTAATATTGATATATAATTTCATCAACCATGGATTTTGGAAGAAAATAAAGAACTACCAAAAACAAATATTAGTCCATATTCTAAAGCTAAGCTGTTAAAATGGTCACAACTTTGAAATACTTTAACGAGCATGCTTTTTAATACCTAGGACAGGTGCGAATCTAGGATTTTGTGTTAGGAAGGGGAGGGACGTGAGGTAGGCCCCACCTAATAAGTTTGAAAACATGGACGGTAAAACGGAACATTCTAACACTATTTGAAATGTTTATTTGGAACTTCAGAAACAAGTCAATAACAAGAAAGAGCGTGTATTCTTACACTATTTGAAATGATTTGGAACTACAGACAAAGTTTATAAATACAAGGATGCTAAATGGTGCATTATGGCGGTATTTGAAACGATTTGGAATAGCAGAGAAAAAATTGAAAACAAGGACGCTTAATGTTGCATTCTGACGGTATTTGAAACTATTTCGAACTGCAGACACAATTTTGAAAACAAGGACGCTAAATGGTGCATTCTTACGGCATCTAATACGATATGGAACTTCAAAGTACATTTTGAAAACAAGGACGCTAAATAGTGCATTCTGACGGCATTCGAAACTATATGGAATTGCAGTGAAAAAAAGAAAACGCTAAATCGTGCATTCTGGTGGTATTTGAAACGATTTGGAACTGCAGAGATCATTTTGACACAATGACGCTTTCGCGTGCATTATTGTGACACATTCTGAAACGATATTTGAAACTGCCATGTGAAGAAACAGCACATGCTTTGACCTCATTAAGGGGGCGTGAAGTAGGACTGCCGCCCGCAATCCTGTTTTAAAAAAAAAATAAGGAAGGGAATTGATGCATAAGGATCCTATTTGAAACGATAATTTGGAAAACCGAGAAAATTTGAAAATAAGGGCGGTAAATGGTGCATTCAGTCGCTATTTGATACGATGTTTTGACATGTAGAGAAAGAATTGAAAGCGGTAAAGTTCAATGGTGCATTCTGACGCTTTTTGCGACCTATGCTCGACGACTTTTACCCCCTGGATCCGCTAGTGCTGTACATAGTGTTGCTTAGTTTATACTAATGGAAGGCAATTTTTGAATCTGTTTCTAGAACTAAGCAATGGATGTAGTCTCTTGTTCAATGAAACAATGGGAACCTTTGATGGCTTCAAACCTGACTGATCATGAGTGAGTGGCTCTACACACTGCATCAAGCTGCTCCACAGTTGATATATTTTTGGCATATACATGTGGTGAAAAAGTTACTACACAATTTATTTGCAAAAACTGCATTCATCACTGTTAAGATAATTCATCCTGATTTTGAAGTAATCTTTTCATTCAATAAGAAAATCTGCAAAAAATTAAAAAAAAAGAGTTTAAAGAGATCACATCTTCATCACGAATGTAACGTAAAGCACCCACTGTTATACAGTCCAACCGGGCACTTTGTCTGGCGCCGAAGAAATTAGTGTATCGTAGCCTAATTTTTTAATACCACGTTGTAGTAAAAATTACGATCGAAACAAAACAGAAAGATGACCGGCATATAACAACCTATTTTCCACTTTCTACGGATTTAGTTCTGTACAGGAACGAGCTACGAATCATTTGTAAGTACGTTTTAGCTTTTTGGAATAGCTTCCTGTATGGAGTATCGCAGAAACATGGTAATACGCAGTCCTTGACTTTGCATTTATTTCGGACACGCACAAACTCGGACAACACATTGTTTGCGATATTTACCGAAGCAGGTTACATCATAATAATAAAACTTGTTTTGACGTAATTTTGTTGACCGAATTTAATGAATTATAAAGAAAATGTACCTGCAATCTCTACAGACCTATACTCAGAAATATTTCAGTGACTTTTTACATCTTTGCACAAAAAAATCATGAAATAGATCTTGTTACATGCCTGTGTGCAGTTACTGAATGATAGTACTATATTCATTGTGTACAGGAAGAGGTTTACGATTTACTTTGTCACATGGTCTATTTATGGAAGATTACAAAAGAGATGTGTGTAGCATCTCCCTCTATGGTAGTCCACCTAAGTGGCCGTCAACGAGTCTATTGACGATTTTTTTGATTTGACAGAATTGAGACGTCCACCGGGGCTGAAAGTAGCAAGCGAACTCAGCGCGAAGAATCCTGGCAGCACAATAAATGAAATTATCTCCGTTTTAAATTCAATTTTTTAAGAAAACATTAATTCACACTATTAAACACATACGTTTTCTATGTCATTATGCCAAAAAAACATGTTCAGATGACAGAAAACACTTACATGAGTCAACAGTACCAAGTTCTTTAAAACTGGCAGTTTGTGTACATGTATAAAATGTATTAAATTGTTTGGAATAGTTTGGTCGTTGTCAGCTTGGTTAAAATGGAACTATTTTTATGTGATGATTGTAACGATTATGATGATGGTGATCAGATGCATTAATTAAATCTCCAGTTAAAAATTATAAAACAAACTTAAGAAATTATTGACGTTACCATGCTCAAAGGCAATATCAGCTCCAACTTTGCTAAGGTGAGGTAACTCCGAGTGCATGAGCAACAGATGATGGGAACAAATTTAGTCAGCAAAAATAAACATGTATACAAAATGGTAGACGGCAGTAACCTTTTTGTTAACCACATCTCACTTCTCAGGTTATATTCGTAACGGTTATGTTACATTGAAACAAGGTTAGTTATATGATAAATGTTAATCTGTTGTAGGTGGTGACTGTACAAGAAGAAACCAACAAGATGAGTTCTGGAGACTACAGTACCGTTAAGCCAAAAGTAATACAGCTACAAAGTGACAATGGAATCCAGGTATGTACTTATTCTACACTGACTTATTTTTATAAATGTCATTTTCAAACTCACACCTAGTCTGCCCCTCTATATATTTAGAAAGCCTACTCATTTACCAGCACACACAGATACATGAGACTCAGAATCAGAGCTCTGTAGGACTGCTTATTTGAAGTTTATGACGCTCTATGGTGACATCTACAACTAACTAACTTAGAATGTTATCTAGTATGTATTTTGAGGAAGCTTCATCCAGTCCGTTCTTGCTTTCCTGTCTACCTTCCTGTAGCAAAGCACCAAATGATACCAAGAGCAGTTCATGAAACATATCATAATCTTTACTCGTCCTGTTCATCACATAGTATTGTTAAAACTAAAAAGCTGAGTATTGTTAAAACTAAAAAGCTGCATTACAGATTTCTAAATTTCCACTCACCCTGAATCAAAAACCACTTCCCTGACAGTAGGACAAGTGGAATCGTGCCCTGTACTAGTATCAACTACACGTGTAGATGACTTTGAAATCATGGCTTTGTGAACATTTGTGACTATTAACATTATTGTATCCATCTTTCTGCAACAGGTGATATATGAGGCCCCCGGTGAGGAGATCGTGTCTTCAGAGCAGGTGAACATCAATGTTGGTGGTGATAGCTTTGATGATGGTAATATTCAAGCGTGTGTGATCTGTGGGGACCGTGGGTCTGGATACCATTACTCTACCCTGTCATGTGAAGGTTGTAAAGGCTTCTTCAAAAGAACCGTACAGAAGAATCTGACATACTCGTGTAAAGGAAATGGCCTCTGTATTATCAACAAAACAACAAGAAACAACTGCCAGTATTGCAGATTTCAAAAATGCCTGCAGTATGGAATGAAAAGAGAAGGTGTGTATAGTTTGTCTTTATACCAATGCGAACAAAGTTTTGGGGGTATATAAGAATCACCCTATTTGTATATCCATATTTCTTGTAAGAAAAACTCCCCTTTAACAGATTAACCGATACTGATGAAACTTTACACAGTTATAGTATACGATCAGAGGATTTGCATGAAGGTAGATAATCCAGGTCTTTAAATTTCAGGGGAGATAATTAGAGGGTGTTCTTTTTTTATGCGCCCCAAAGTCGCCGCTTTGTCCCTCTGTCCGTCCGTCTGGTACATTGTCCGACAAATGACTTTAAAACTACTGTTGGCTTTTAAATGAAACTTGGTTTATAAACAGATGGCAATGAGCGGAAGGGCAGAACCTAAGAACAAATATCATACCCTTTACATGTATTGAGTTATCTCCCCATAACCATTTTTCATAATGAATGCCTGTCCAGGCCATATCTTGGAGAGTACTAAAGAGATTGAAATGAAACTTGGTTTATAGATAGATGAAAGTGAGAGGAAGGGCAGTGCACAAGAACCATAATTCTATCCTTTATATTTACAGTTATCTTCCCTTAACGATGTATTTTTCATAATGGATGTCTGTCTGGGTCATATCTTTGAAAGTACAAAATTGATTGATATTAATCCTGGTTTGTAGATAGATGGCAGTGAGAGAAAGGACAGTGCACAAGAACCATAATCCTACCCTTTATATGTATTGAGTTAACCATTTTTCATAATGGATGCCTGTCCAGCCCATATCTTGGAAAGTACCAAAAAGATCGAAATTAAACTTGGTACATACATAGATGTTAATGAGAGGAAGTGCAGAAGACAAGAACCAAAAAAACATTTAAAAACCTTTACATTATTTAAATAGAGATATTTGATATATTATAAAGAATAGGTCAGACCTGAAAAAACTTGAGGTTCTCAGGCTTGCTATAGAAGTTAACTTGATATGGTTTTCAGATATGCCCGGTTTGGTTTTGAGATCAGTAGGTCAAGGTCATGGTAGGATGGCTTACACATTCACAGCAATAACATTCCCCTTGGCCTGTCATTTTAACAAAGTGGTTTTTGATGCAGGACAAGTGGACATTTTGAAATCTGTTTCTTTTACTTACTACATGTTTAATGTTTAATATGCAGGACTAGAACTTAGAAGTATCGAGAGTTTTCTGACATTTTTATTTCAAAACTTATTTTCGGGACTATTTTTATAATGACAGCTGTGAGAGAGGATAGATCTCCGGGTGGGAAACATCGTACAAAACGACCAAGGCTGAGTGAAGGGAATGAGGAGATCTGTCATGTACCAGCCAATGTAAAGTGTACTCTGGAACCAGAACATACAGAACTTATCAACATACTCATAGAATCAAACCCAGAGAGGATCCCTCCAAGAGATCGTAAGTACAAATGGAGGAGTGAATGTGAAAGGGTTTTATCTGCTTCTTTATTTAATAACACTTAAAACCCCTTTACCTTTAACCCTTGATTACAAACTGTTGGTACTGTAGTGTAAGTACAAAACTGGGAGTGAATGTGAAAGGGTTGTGAGGACAGAAAAAACACACTAGTACTATTGCCCTGACAATTGGTTCTACATGTAGGACCAGTGGAAATTTTGTGTTCTGAAAACCTGTTATAGATTTTTCTTGTGTTTATAGCAGGACGGGTAGAAATTTTCATATTTTTCTTGCCTTGGTTGTATCTAGTTGTTTATCCAATAGCACTTTGAACCTTTTCCCTTTCACCCTTCAAACAGAAGTACAAATTGAGTGGTGAATGCGAACAGGTTCTATCTGCTTCTTTATTCAATAGCACTTAGAACCAGTTTGCTTTTATCCCAGGATTATGGACTGAAGATTGATTGAAATTAGTCTAGTATCGAAGTATCCAAGAGATAGTAATTACAAATCTAGGGGTGAATACAAAACGGTTCTCAGGACAGGAAAATACCACTTGTCCTATTGCCTTGACAAGTGATTTTGCATGCAAGGACAAGTTGAAATTAATTCACCTTTCTTGTTTTGCCCGACCCATGATGAGCTGCAGAGCAGGACAAGTTTCGTTTTCCTCTAATACCTTTTCTTTTGTTAGTGAACCGATTTACTTCATATTCACATACATTGTTGCTTAGGTAAACATTTTGTCACAAAGGTGCAGCATTATGACCTTGACCTTTAGAAGACCTTGATATTCAACATTGTTCTTTAACAATTTGTGTTAAAGTTTTGTTTTTCAGTTATAACCGTTTTTCATTAGTTGACAAATTTACTTCATACTCACACACAGTGTTGCTATGGTCAAGACCTTTACACTGATGTGCCACATTGTGACCTTCAAATGGTAGAGAAATATTTATTTGTGTTGAAAAAGTAGAAGAGAAATCCGGCTTTAATGCAGGATCCACATTTGCCTCTTGTTATTATAACATCTGTGCAATGTATTTCAAGTTGATTTCTTCCATCCTAAAAGAAACGTTGATCCTGTTATGTGTTTTTGCTTTTTAGCTACAAGAATAAATGAAGAAGTCACAATTCAAGAAGTTATGGAATATGGCTACTTGGAGTTAAAGTACATCATTGAATGGGCAAAGAAAGTACCAGGTATGCATACTTTTAAGTTCTTTGATGATACTACATGTACTGTGTTTATTTTAATGACTGATACTACATGTACTGTGTTTATTTTAATGAAACTATGCTACTACAGAGTTAATTTGTTCGTATAAAAAGCCATCAAACTATGGATAAAACGTCAATAAAAAACTGCTTGATAGAAAACAAATCTACCTGACAAAATTGCTAAATCTACCTGGCAGCAATGGTCCAAAGTCGAAATATTTTACACTTATGATTTAAAAATTAAAAGTGTCAGACCAATCAACTTTCTCAATGAATATAATTGTAATTATCCGAGTTAATCACCTAAAAATCCAACTGCCGATTAAAAAAGGCTCCTTTAATAAACAGATAAATATAAAGAGATAAAAATATAAAAAAACACGTTATGTAGGACTATCCACCGTTGTTTGCTTTGGGAATTCAGTTAAAGTGTGCTTATGGCTAAAACACTGGACAAAAATATTAATCGCAATACAGATAGGTGTATGTCAGTAGAATACTTGAGTCATAATTGATATATCACATTTATCTCATTCCAACGTTGAATTAGCGCATTGTATAAATAGCAACCAGTGCAAGTACATGTATCCTAAGACATTTCATAAATTTATATTAAATACTTTTTAGATTTGTTTAAAGCTTGTGTAGCAATATAATACAATTAAAAAAATTGTTGAGATGCGCCAGGTGTATCTTTAAATATCAGAAATCACAAAATAATATATTTTTGGACCAGTAAATGGTTTGCAGTCCTTCACCATCTCTGACATGTATTTGCAGATTTCCGTATGTTTTCCATGGATGACCAGATGGCATTGTTGAAGTCAGCATTTATGGAGCTAAGTGTGTTCCGTATGTCTAAAAGGTTAGTTTTGTTGAATTTAGTTAGTTTTGTTGAATTTAGTTAGTTTTGTTTATTGGCTTTGGTTAGTTTTGTTGAATTTGGTTAGTTTTGTTGACTTTGGTTAATTTTGTTGAATTTGGTTAGTTTTGTTGAAATTGGTTAGTTTTGTTGAATTTGGTTAGTTTTGTTGAATTTGGTTAATTTTGTTGAATTTGGTTAGTTTTGTTGAATTTAGTTAGTTTTGTTCTATTTGATTAGTGTTGTTGACATGTTTTTTTTACCTTGCACAAGTTTGCCATATATGAAACAATCCTACACATTTTCCATTCATATAAAAAAACCACTAGATATCTTCATCCTCAATCTTTTTTTAGAAAGATACTGGAACCTACAATATACATTGTACAACTAACAAATACAAAAAAGGATACATGTAGCTTGTTTTATATTTCAAAAGTACCATGTAATAAGGATAATCCTAAATCTCTGAATGAAATAACGAGGTAATAAACCTTGTTGAATTACATGTAATTTCCTTCAACAAATTACTGACAACTTATTCAAATACACATACTGTCTTCAATAAATTACAAACACCTTGTTGAAATACATGTAATTTCTTAGTACTTAATTAATATTTTATCTATTTCTTAGAGACTTGGATGTAAAAAATTTAGTGCATTATTTCAGATCACTAGATTACGAAGACTCGCTATTTTTTGCGGAAGGTGTTGTCTTACACAAGTCTGTTTGCGAAAAGATGGGCTGGGGTCAAGAACTAGTACATGCCACTCTGGATTTCTCTGTCAGACTAAAAGAGCTGTGCATTGACCAGATAGAGTTTGCTATGATGGGTGCAATTGTACTCACCTATCCAGGTATGCTTAGTTTTGGTATTTGACGTTATTTAACGAGGGAGCTAAATTTACATTTATAAGGCCATTTATTGATTTTTGTTTAATTGTGAAATCATGCTTTCCTGGAACCAACCAGTACTAAGCAATGAGGGTTAAGTTTCTAGTTTAATGAAAGAACGGAAGCCTTTGATGGGGTTTGGAATCAGGAGAGGAAACTGCTAAAATGAATTTTTCAAAGTCTTGTTTTGAATACAAGGGAGATCTGAATAAAGTTCTTCATGTGTCATGGCCGGATAGTTTAAAGTTTTGTTTTATTGTTTACAGATGCTATAGGGCTTGTGGACAAAAAGAGCGTAACCAAAGTCCAGACTAAATATCTCGACATATTACGGCGATATGTCACCCTAACGTTTCCACAGGACAAGGGACGATTCGGCAAAATACTCCTGCGTCTCCCAACACTGCGTACCCTGAGTGCCAAGGCAGCAGAGCGCTTTCTGTCCCTCACACTGGAAGGTGTACTACCCTTGAATGAACTCGTCCAAGAAATGATGTGTTAAACGTGTATAAACCTTCATACATAGGACCATTCTCATGTCAAGTATTTGCACTGTAAAGGCTGACAAATCATGGCCAAATCTAAGACGAACAATTAGATATGTATAAAGTCCACTGATATTTTATGTACTGGTGATTTTTTTTAAAACAGACTGTGTTGGCCTTGATGGCTATTTATTGAAGTTTGATATTTTAATGAACCTGCCCAAATGTTTAACTGGTTTATGCTATTTGATGACGACCTAATCTTGTCATGTCAATTAAAAGCGCAATGTTTTATAATGTATTTTTCTAGAACATGCCTATAACATTGTATAAATAGTAAATAGTCCTGGGTTAAGTGTTTTATTGTCGTACCCAAGTCCTGCACTATAGACATGATAAATACTGCTTGAAAACAGTTCAGAACACGTATTTTATCAGTATTTTGTGTGTACAGTATCACAGTATGTGCTTTTAATTGTGTAGGGCCTTGGTATAGTTTAAAGCCAATGGGTGTTGTTGTTTTGACAGTGTTTGTTGATTGATAAATGTTATATTTATAGATAGAGCTTCTGTATTATGTGTGTTACCATGTCATTGAATGTTTAAAATGAACCTAAAGTCCAGCATACTCTCATCGCGAATTTACGTATCCTATTGCCCTGACAAGTTGTTTTGAATGCAGGATGAGTAGATATTAAGATTTTTCGTGTCCTGGTAAGCCGTTACACTGGAAGATAATTCTTTGAGCTGCATTTGTTTGCTGACTAGCGTGGTTCTTTCTCTTCAAACTTGACATATTCAAATTATTCAATTTCAATCAGAGGCCATGGTTTGATTTAGTTATTCTATATTTATGCTATCAGTTTAAATTTCTTATTTACCTGTCATGTGCTTAAAGACATTAATTATACGCCCAACTTATGAATTTAGGGCAGTTGGTGAAATGTTGTTGTTATGTCTCAAACTCCATCTAACTGAAACTTGTTACACATGATCCATAGATGCCATTTGTGTGAGGCTGGCCAAAGTGTTTCAGAGTTATGCTTCCTTTCCTAAATTCTTACATATCCTTATTTCCTATGACAAAGCGGGAATCCGTGGTATACTCCTAACAATCAGTTATAGCTCTAGTTTGTGTTGACTTCATAAACAATGTTTAAAATAAAAATCTGATTATGTTGCTTTAAAGTTGTAATGGTGACTGTGCAGATACTTCAGAGAGATCATATAGCAAACGTGTCCAAGGAGTTCCAATTGAGATACATAGCAAACTTGTCCAAGGAGTTTCAATTGAGATACATAGCAAACTTGTCCAAGGAGTTCCAATTGAGATACATAGCAAACTTGTCCAAGGAGTTCCAATTGAGATACATAACAAACGTGTCCAAGGATTTCCAATTGAGATACATAGCAAACTTGTCCAAGGAGTTCCAATTGAGATACATAGCAAACGTGTCCAAGGAGTTCCAATTGAGATACATAGCAAACGTGTCCAAGGATTTCCAATTGAGATACATAGCAAACGTGTCCAAGGAGTTCCAATTGAGATACATAGCAAACGTGTCCAAGGATTTCCAATTGAGATACATAGCAAACGTGTCCAAGGAGTTCCAATTGAGATACATAGCAAACGTGTCCAAGGAGTTCCAATTGAGATACATGTAGATCATGCTTATAAGGTTGTCAATAGTTTTATCACTGGTAAACATTTTGTCTGTATAAAATCATGCTAACATTTGTACATTTTCTATAATACACGTAGTAGTCATCTAAGAGCCTCTTTGTTTCTACAAACATCTAGGAATGACCTTTTAATATCAATATTGAGGTTGGTTGAAGATAAATGAAATGTTTGCTTCAATTTAGATTTTGCCCCGAGCGTGTCATTAAATGATCATTTTTTTGTAAATGAACTTGTACTGATTGGAGTTTACTCACTGTTTAACACGTATATCTCACATAAACAAACCTAAATCTATGTTGCTGTTGAAATCTGAATACAGGACTGACTGATTAATTATACACCCTGTAAACAAAGTCTTAGGGTGTATATCACCCTGGCTGTCCGTTCTTCTGAACATATTTTCATAAGCTCAACTCCTCCTAAACAGCTGAACTACTATTGATGAAACTTTACACAATTGTAGCATACAACCTGAAGGAAGATGTTTGATGTTGCATGAAGGAAGATAATCTTGGTCCAACAAATATCAAGGGAGATCATTATTTGTGCTTGAACGGGGAGTATCCTTTGTAATTTGAGTGGATCACATTTCTAGTTGTGTTTTGGGGTTAGATAGTCTTGAAGTAGATTGAAATAAGTGGCTGGTACTGGCAAAACATTTACAGAGAAACCTGCCTAACCATAACTCCCTAAATATCAGAAGCTCTCCAACTGTATTCAGATTTTCGTATTCGTTCAATTTTTGCTTTAGACTTTTAGGTCTCTATACCTTAATATTGAAGTTGATCTAACTTTTGATGTACTATACTCCTAAAACACAGAAATCTACCTAGTTATTGAATATATATTTAACGCTCTTAACATTTTGTGTTGTATATTGTTCTAGCATGCTTATTGGAAAATGTCTGTTTAACTTAATACCGGGACCTTTTAACAGTGCTGGTAACAAATCTAATATGCTGAATTTTATGTCTTGCTATTACCATGTACAAATGTATGCTTGAATAAAAGTGCTGTAAGTTTTATGCATTGACTTTTGAGTTGATTCTCATTTACATTTTATTTTTTTTGTCTATGAAGAGTTTCCACTGAGTGAATGTTCAAACCCCACTTCTCAGTCAAAACAAAATAATCAATCAATCGATACAGTCACATAGAGATCAACAGTCACACAAAGAGATCTACAATCACACACAGAGATCTACAGTCACACACAGAGATCTACAATCACACACAGAGATCTACAGTCACA
>ENA-OREC01001061-OREC01001061.1-marine-metagenome-genome-assembly--contig:-NODE-1061-length-13039-cov-14.558324_pt1 | contig 13039 bp, 5 predicted proteins | sample MGYA00248626_ERZ508543 | MGnify/ENA primary metagenome ERZ508543 (study PRJEB26211, sample SAMN05518279) | marine metagenome | isolation source: Puget Sound, Washington, USA | host: Bankia setacea... | reverse complement strand
TGTGTGTCAGAAAGGATAGTTTCACTGTCTTTATTTGTGTGTCAGAAAGGATAGTTTCACTGTCTTTATTTGTGTGTCAGAAAGGATAGTTTCGCTGTCTTTTTGTGTGTGTCAGAAAGGATAGTTACACTGTCTTTATTTGTATGTCAGAAAGGATAGTTTCATTGTCTTTTTTTGTGTGTCAGAAAGGATAGTTTCACTGTCTTTTTTTGTGTGTCAGAAAGGATAGTTTCACTGTCTTTTTTGTGTGTCAGAAAGGATAGTTTCACTGTCTTTATTTCAAAATTCCTCACTCGTATTTAATACTCTGTGTTAACTTATGACTTGTCAGTGATAAATTGAAGGGAAATAATTAAAGCAACTGCATACACTAGTTGTTTCCCTTGACTTGATTTGTTTCTAGCATAGGTGAAAACATCAATGACTGTAGAAAGAAGCTCACATTCATTAACAGAACGACAGAGTACACAATTATGCTGACAGAGTACTGTTTGGTCATTACTTTCAAAGCAAACATGATCTATTTACAGTATACAGGATATTGGTAAATCTATTGGGGGTTGTTATTTTCCAGTGTAAGAAAATTGACTAATTATTGAAACTGGAAGGTGGTACATGTAGTTGCTTAAACATTGTTACTGTTTCACTAAACTCTCTGACAAGAATACCTGATATCTGAAACACCTCTTTAAGTTGATCCCTTTTTAATGCAGAACCCTTATGATCCCTCATCTATAGACAGTTGTGTATACGAGTGTAGAGTGTATCGGAAAATAGATTTTATCTAATGTTCACTGTTATATGTATTAGTATAACCAATGTTGAATTAAGTCTGTGAGTATCTCGTATATCATATATTGTATTGCATGTAATTTCTCAGACAAATAATGAATGTATTCCAGTGTAATGTATTGGATATAATAATTTAATGTTAACAGCCTGATGAACAGACTTTGTTTGATGCATTGTCTGTTTCAATTTTGTTTTAATCTCAGGGCAACATTTAGACAAAGGTCAGATTGAAGGAGCATCATGAGTGTTTGTTTCCATAGACCCTAAACTGCTGAAGATTCTCTAGCAATGTAACTAAAACCTTAAAGTGTCCCTTCTGTTCGTCCTTGGTATTTAGTGAAATCTAGATATTAACTTTTGTGTTTTGTTAAAGATTATCTGCTTATTGTATAACCTTTGGATGATAATGTAGCTTGTCAATTTATCTTCTTTTAATCATGGTCTTTCAAGTGCAGGGATAAATTGCTGTCACCAATTTTGAGTCGTTTGTTGTATTTTCTTTGTTAGTTTTACTTTGAGAATAACTGATTATAATTGAAGAAAGAATGGAAGAAGACATGAGATACAGACATTGTGGCGCAAACGTATTGACAGATTAAACAAAACTAATGTCTGTAATCTTACATTTAAGATTTATATAAAACTCAAATGACATAAACAAATATTTAGTCAATTGTGGTTTAATGAAAATCATTTTTGTTTAGTACAGCAAATACACATATTTTCAGTTGCACAATTTCATTATTTGCTTTCAATAAGAAACTGTGTGCAAACATTGTTTCAAGGATAAATTCATTTATAAATCTTTCTCTGTGACATCCGTTTTGATTCTGCGCTGGTTGTGTATAGGTTTTATATATTTTCTCTTATTTGGTCTACTTCTTCGTATAATTGTTAGCTAGCTAGTGAACTATAGTAAACTTACCTGTTTGTTGCCATTGTAGTTTGATATACCTGCCTTTAATTACTGCTCCACAAATGTCGCTAACATAACTTTTTACAATGCACACACCAATAAGCTGAAATCTCCATTCACCCTTTCAAAAGTAACATTGTCCTAAAAATCTATATGTAGTCTATAAAACATTGCCACACTGTTTCGTTTAGACACTTTCACTAGTATAAGTATTGTTCCCATAAAATTACTTGTCCAATGCACCAATGTGAATGACAATTTAGGTTTAAGTGTATGTGTCCTCAGAATACAGACCGTTCATATCCCTTTTTCTTACTTCTATTCAATGCATTGTCATGTGCCATTTTGTGCAGCACACTAGTTGTTTTTTTCATTCACATGTACACAACTCTTGGTTTAATTGTTCACAACTGATAGAAAATTTACATGAACAATAGGAAACTAATGATCTTAGTTAAACGGTACATTGTGTAATTGTTAAGTGTGACAAGGTGTTGAATGAGTTAACTAGTGCGTACTAAGGAACCTATAGATAGTTTTGTTCTAGTGAACTTTCTGTCTGCATGCCTCACAAATGTGGTAATGTCACGTTATATAGAAATGTTACTTTCTATAGTTCATGTATGTACAATGTTCTTTATAAAGAGAAGGATTGTGTTCCTTGTCCAACACACTATATACATGTAGTACTGGACTCATAAGATTTAGAGGCAAAGTCTTAAGAAACCTAGCTAGCTGCCTTAAGAAACCTAGCTAGCTGCCAGCCTTTCCGGGGGGTTGTTTGTCAGACCTTAAACGCTGGCATAAGATACCAGTATATCAGAAACATAGTACACATTTGCTATATGTAAACAGGATGTCCTATACAAATATATATTCTCTTAATATTAACAGATTTAAAAAAAAGATTTTGAAATGATATTAATCATGTTTCACAATTATTACACGGAAAAAGTAAAATTATTCGCAGAAAAAAGTAAAATTATTTCACGGGAAAAGTAAAATTATTGCATGGGGATAGTCAAATTATGTCAAGGGAAAAGTCAAATTGTGACACCTCTTTCTATGTTTATCTTTATCCTAGATGCTTTTCCTATAATATACCTGGTGCCTAGTTACGGAGGGTAATCAGTTAGCATTCTTTAATGAACTGTCAACCTATCCTACCGTCAGACCAATCCACGGAGAAATTAAACCTTGAAGAGACCATTAGTGTCGATATGTTGTTGTTTACACATAACTTTACAATAACCAGTACATTTCATAATACTACTTACCATGAATTGTATGTTGACATTGAGCAGTTCTACTTTTGGTTGAAATCGAGGACAACACCTTTATTAACCCCTTTGTCTAATTTGGGTGTAATTTAAGCCCTAATTTGTTACACCTGATTTCACATCTGCAATGGAAGCTCAACTAATTGCGTAAAGCAGACATGACGTAGATCTATAACTGAATGCTAGACTACTGAAAACTATCCTTGATATCTTCCAGCTTGGAAATCTTTGTTTGTATTGTAAATGTTATTTACAAATTAATTCAAATTCATAGAACCTCTTGAATTAATACATGCTTCGTGACCAAGAGAGTTTTTTCCAGCCGGGTGGGTGTGGAAGGAGGGTATGTGAACATGAATGTCTGAAATAGAACTCAAATTGTGATTTTATTTTGGTAGCTTGTAAAACTGTAAAGCAAAATTAAAAACAGTACTAGTAAAGATTATGCCATTTATTAATATATGTGCTATTTTTTTTATTTCTTGTGAATTACATTAATTATTGAAAACAAGTTTTACAGGGCTATAGAAAATTTAAAAGTAGATCGGAAAAAACAACAATCCTCCCGTTCATAGTTAGAAGCTAGCTGTTTAAATTTGCAAGGGAAAACAGAATCTTATAGCTATCAAACTTTTCATAAATAAAAAATGGATCAGTGTTCAAATGCGTTGATACTCAAACTTATCTTGTTAATGCTCATTTCATAAGGGCATTTACCAAACGAATTAACAAAAACTGACAACGGTTAAAGCTTTATGCTACTAAAAAACAAAATAATCATGTAAGCTGAGAAGATTCGTTCCCCAAGACAACAACTTTTGAATAAACTTATAGCAAATGATAGTTGAAAACAGGATACTAAATAGGTGCAATGTTCTGTTAAACTATCTGTTATAATCCAACACTTGATCAATGCATTGTTAATGGTGTCCACTATCGAATCCACAGGAAATCAGAGAACCGCATATATTTCAAGTGCATTGACAGAAAGGTCGTTTACACAATATTGTTTTCAATTTTAAAAGCTATCCAATAAACATATTAGCATTCTTTTTGAAAGAATGCTGCGCATGTAATTAGCATGTAATTAGATATCCTTTCAATAAGTAGAACACAAGTACACTTTTTTGCTACTAATAATTTTGCATGCAGAAATTTAGACATTTTGTACATGTTATAAATATTATACATGAAAAAGCAGATACTAATCAGGGCCCAAGCTATAAGGAAAGGCTTGTGATATAAAGTGTCCCTAAACAGAATGACTTCTCCCTGGCATACGGGAGAAGTTATTTTACTATATATTCCAAAACGGTCCCGTGATTTTCTCCTATGCCCAAAGAACGAAACGAACTGTGTATTATTCAACGTTAATATATGGGTCCGTGCTCTAGGTCCGTACTTATTACTTTTACAGCCCGCGTGACCAAACAACATCCTGTCAATAAAAGCTTTCTAAAAAAACTAGTGCAGTGCATTATACGGACAGTTATTCAAGAGGAGGCTTGAATAACTTTATTCAATATATAACGCATAACATTTTAAAGCATGTACAGTAACTGTTGTTCAGATTATGAACTCACCACGTGTACAACGCAAAGGTTAGTATATAGTTGGAAACACATATTAGTTTTTTAGGTAGAATCTTTGTTCGCTTGCGAAAGAAAGACTTAGATGGTAAGCATACACAATCTGATTTCTTTATAGATTATAGATTCAAAGAAGTATTTTGGCTGTATATAAAGTGGATGGATTTAAAAAAGAACAAACTACAAAACAACTCACCAACAGTAGAACATACTATATTTAAAAAGCGATATATTAGTCGGCATTGTTAAAGTATATAAGGAGAAAATACCCCGTAAGTGAACATCATGTTTAAAATATACTTGAAATGTTAATACTTTTTTATATTTTGCCCATATTTTTTTATTGTGTTCCTCTATTTAGCAAGCTTTAAAACATTTCCACAACAAGCTTCGTAACAATTGACATTACCCGGTGACAATGAGATTCATGTTATATACATGTATTCATATTATTTTTTTTTAAAAGCACAGTAAATGCACCAAATCATTGAAGTTTGGCACTAAGTAGCTGACTTGTATTGCTATTCACTTGAAGACTCCAAACAATGACACAGCATATAATGCAGACCAACTCCTGTTACCGGTATATATGATACAAAAATGTCATGTAAAAAAGTATATGGATGGAATAATTTGTACAAGGTCTTCAAACTTACTCAGTTTAAACTTGGACATTTTTTCTTCAAGTTTAGCTATTTTTACACATAATTAATAATGTTACTTTTTTGTGTTACAGTAAACACTGTTTGAATCTTCTGATTAAGCATGTGTGTTAGGTTTTGAGCAATATAAACATATATTTCTATGAAAAATAAAAAATTGTCACAGGAAATAAAGATATAGGGATATTATGTAACACAGTACGCACTTATGGTATACCCATGTATACGCCATAGGGATCATGTGTAGCAAGTATCATTACGATGAGTTAACTACTGTGGGAGGAGTTTGGGACATAATATTTCATGAGTATATTAACAGACCGATTGACCATCTGCTGATCACAGGCCACAACCAATAGTATTAACCAATACTAACATGCCATACATATTACAATACGTTACAATAAGTGTCGAGGGAGTTTGTGTAAATGTACATAATGCTGCAACATTTAATAACAAAAATACAGGATATGTTGACCCGTTAAGGATATTTCCTATTTCGAGCAGTGAAAGCAAAAGATAACTTTGGTATAAAGAAGCAATCATTCTGTCGATCGGCGGTAGTCGGTTATTTCCGTACATTTCCCTATCGCGTCATTCCGATGGACACGCATTGGTTTGTATATAGTCGTAAATAATTTGATTCAACAGCATGAACCACGTGGGGCACGTTTTAAACGATTATTTCAACCGAATCAACCCTCAATGGAGACGACGATGCAAAATTATAATTACCCAGAAAAACACGTGCCTTACTAGTGGTAGTGGAAACATTACGAAGTGTTTTTCTCCAAGTAATATGTGAATTAAAAATGGCACAATTAAAGCGTGCTAACACCTTATCTACGAATCAAGCATTGGCGGAGTTTGTACGATTGCCAAATGATGAGCTCTCGAATGAAATCCCGCGTTTTGCGAGTGTTCAGAGTAACTCTATAGGGAGTTGCCAATCCGTGGTGCTATCAAACAATATTTACAGCATATGTTTGCAATAGATCAAATACTCAGATACTCAATCTTTTCTTATATACACTTTAAAAACGAATTTCTAATTGGCCACTTTATAAAATAAGATATTATGAGACACATTTAATCAATGCATCTAGTTTGGTTACTTTGTATTGTACACACCAACCTGTCGATAAACGGAAAGAAAAAACGTTTCCATTTACAAAACTGTCGATGTGGAATGGTAGGTTCGAAAATAGGTTATGTGCTCGGGCTCCTCGTGCACGGCAAGGTAGTTGTCGAATTTGGTAGGAAAGTATTCCTCGTTGATAGTCTATTATGTAAAGCATTAAATATGGCAAAAATAAGCACAACAGAACAACACGAAAACTCCGAGTGTAACCATTCAAGGAAACATACCTGCGGCGAGGTATCGACATGACGTCATTCTGTCGCTTCTTCTTCATGTCCGAACCAATCTCGGTATGATGTTGACACGGGATTACGCATCATATCACGCGGCTAGAAGCACACTTGTAATGCTTGTAGCAAACAACATGCACAATCTCAGATGGCCTGCATAAAGTCTTTTAAATAATTGAAAGGATTGTCAATACCGTGCAAAGGAGGTATTTAATTCTAGTTATGTTTACTCAATCTAGTCTAAATATTCAACTTTAATAATGAAATAATAAGAGATTTTATTTTATTAAATGATGATTAATTTCAAACATGACTTCTGTAAGATGTGAGTGTATGATCATTTATATGTTTGTTACTATGTATGGTCATGTACTATGTGCGGGTATGAGTAAATGATTTGTTCTGTTTTAAAATTCAGGAACGTGGCTTCGATCAATTCATCAATTGTAGTTTTAATACTGCCAATCAAACATTGATATGTGTACACAGTTGATGATAATGTATGTGTATGTGAAATGCATTGATTTAGTATTCAAATCTATCATCGTTCCCAAGCGGGCCAAAGTAACAAACAAATCTAATTTTACAAAAACAAAACTTTAATCAATATACAATGTATAACATAAGCTTGTACAACAACTTTTGTTCAGAGTATGAACTCGACATGTAAGTGTAACACAAAGGTTAGTTTGTAGTTTGAAACAAACATGAGTGTGCTTAGGTAGAATCTGTGTTGGCTTGCAAAATACATGTTTATACAAGATTATATATTCAAAGAAGAAATTTGACTGTGTATTAAGTTGGAGGTGTTAAAAAATGCAGCATACAAAAATCAACAACAAGAGAATATCGATGCTATATATAAAAGCGATAAGATTAGTTGGCATTGTTAGAGTATACACAGAGAAAATAAAGTAAATGCACCAAATCATAGAAGTTTGGCACTTGTATTGCTATTCATGTGAAGACCCAAAACAATGGCACAGATATGTAGATCAACTCATTATATAAAAATGATACTCAGTTATAAGCTATGAAAAAAATGAACTTATGGATGGAATAACTTTGTACAAATTTCTTACCAACTCATTTTTAACATTGGCATTTTTTCTTCAAATGTTGATATGTTCATACAGATGTATCATAACTTTTTGTTCTTGTTACAGTAATACATGTCTGAATCTTCTGATTAAGCATGTGTTTTAGGTCTTGAGCAACATTAAAACATATATCTCTATAAAACAAATCAAATTTAACATAATAACAAATAAGAGCTATCACTGATCACAGGTATACTCAATATCCCCACTTTGTCACAGGAAGTAAGGATATATAAGAATTCCAAAAAAGATATCCAACTCTGGTACAACTACGTTGGGCCTCACAACAAAGTGTCATGTACATCTACACGTCATAGGGATCATATGTAGACAATTTTCATTTAGATAACTTGAAAACTGTGGGAGTAATTTGAGAAACAACATTTCACCAACAGCCCGACCAACTGTCTGCTGACTCCATTGTACTCCCCTAATTTCATTAGTTTGGGGTAGAATAATCACAGGCCACAACAAATAACATAAATCAATAACAACATGCCATACATAATGCAATAAGTTACTTTCATTGCGAGGAGTCTGTGTAAATGTACATAATGCTGAAACATTTTGTGGATTTCTGTTCATTTTAAAATAATATGATAAAAGATCTGATATTTTGACCCGTTAAGCATATTCAATAGTTTGAGAATGTTTAGAACTTGTAAATGAAGATGCAGATTGAACCCTTTCACATTCACACACTAAATGGTATTGGTGGTATACATTAAAGGTGTTTGTCCAGTAATTACAAAAGTGTGTTTCCACGTTTTAACTTAAGATTTTCAAAGTCACAAACATGAGTCTAGTATTGCTCTCATGTATACAGGTATCATCTTCATGGACTAGTTTAAATGTTCTACACTCGTTCACACACCAGGACATCGGTCAAATGTTAAATTATGCAAAGTTAAAACACAGATCATTTTAATTCTAACGCTGGTCAGCACTATAAGTATTACACTTGTGTACAATGAACACACCTACTCATATGGGAGAGCACTCATGCAAGTTTACAGAGTTGTCCCTCAAATATAAAACAATATAAACAAAACGTCTTAAATATGTTAACCTCTATTATTTCCTCAAACAAATTATGCAAACTTTTCTTTACAGTCACTGAAAAATAACAGCAGATTGGGACAAATCCATTGCAGGTAGGAAAGCGGTACATTCTCAGCTGTAATAAAAAGCTGCAAAAAAAGCGATGGTTTTCTGATTAATGAGGTACTTTTTTAACAAACAGCGGTGAGTATTAACATATATGATATGAACAAAGTTTTACCAAAATGTCTTACACCATGAACGTATGTCAAGAATAACAATACACAGTTTACATATATGAATCAATTTATGCTTGAGTTCTTATTAAAAATGTTGTATTAAAAGTTCACGAAATCCTTTCTATCAACAACAAGCTTCAAAAGACTCATTTGACTCATTTGCCCTGGATGAAAGTGCTGAACATTTCCAGGGCAGCTATTGGCTTATCCTGAGGTACCATGTGACCTGCACCCTGAAATTAGAAAAAAACATCCATTGTAAAAGTTTGCAGTAAAATATACCATGAATAGGTTTGCAAGATCAGTGAGTGAGTGTTAAGTATAGGATTGAAAAACAAAACAAACAGAAGCCTGCTTAGTTACATGCACAATAATTCCCTTTTCATACACTATTTTCATTTCTCGTAACATGTCATGTACATACTATTTGGATTACAGCTAGTGTCAATATCTCTTTAATTGTGGTCGAAAGAGTCAGACTTGTTACAGGAAGATGAATATCTTTAATAATTAAAATATCAAGCTACTTCAATATCTACTCACTTGTCTTCAACATTCCTCTCTCGTTTTTTACTTTCTAAATCTTTACATTTGGACATGTACTTTACGAGACAGTGAACAGATAGTGTATATTTTCATACTTACTTTAATAGTTGTGAGAGTGAGTTGTTTGTACTGTTTTACAAATCCAGCCACTTGTTTTCCTGCTGGATCGTTCACATACCAAGGCTGGCGTGAACTGGTCACCTGAATAAAGTAGCATGCTTATAGTACAAGCCATATCTTATATTTTCCTGGTGTACATACTTGTTTTCTTAAATTTCATCTTTATTATTATCTTTTTTTAGAACTAGAATGATGCTGTAGAGACAGGTTATCAGAAAACTGTAGAACAGAGAACAACATCAGCTCTAGTTGGAATATGACAGTGACATTGATTGAATGAGCGGATGCAAGTCTTTAGTTACAACACAGTACTTACAGTCAGGTTGAGATTCTCCACAAACCATTCGTCTCCCAGGAAGTTACATGCCATGTCCACGTCTCCATTATAAACCAACACACGCTTCTGTAGTGATACAAACAAAATTAACCTGAGAACATGATTCTAAAAATAATTCAATTTAGACACAAATTGAAACAACGTCCATTACCAGGATTAGCTAAAACATACTTCTTGGACCAATAACTCAAAACTAACTTACAATAATAATCTCAGCCTCTTCAACAACAAATAAATAAAACTTCCCCATTGAGCACTTTCATACATGTCAAAGGAGAAAGAAAAGGAATTGTTCTATGTTTTAGAAACTAAACGTTGGGGAATGGAGTAACAAAAAAGAAAAGAAATGGATTTTGCTGTTCCTTAACAAGTACGTTATTGGACATTAAAGAAGTTTTTGTTTGTGTATCAACTCACCCCTCCTCCTATAACTTTCTGGTAGAACTTGGTAACATCATTGTACAGTATCTTATATTCACCTCCTACTGTGGCACTGAAATAAATAAGCTAATATAAGTGATTTCATTACGATTTTCAAAATGATATTCAAAAACCAATCTATCTAAACAAGATTAAAGCTTTATTATCATCATCTAATAAACTGTAAAAAGTTTTTTTCTGACAATAGCTACAAATAATAAATTGAAAGATTTCCCGTTTGAAAATGACTGACATCTTGTATTATTTGTGTGTAATCATGGCCTAAATGCAGTAATTCGATTTGGAATCAAGATAATTTCCATCTACCTTAACTGTGTGTGTTTTTTTTACCTGCAGACGTCCCAATCCTGAGCCTTTGTGTTTATATGAAGAGCTTCACGGACTGGTTCTGTGTTCATGTAGCTGATAACATAACCGTAGTCCAAACATGGAGGGGTCAGTCGAACAGATTCCTCAAACTGTTTACGTAGCATGACTTTCTGAAAAAGATAGTAAAAATGAATGAGAACTGTGAGTCAAATCACAAAGAATACCCCTGTACAGCAAACATAATTATCTCCCTTGATATATTTCGAACCGGGATTTTCCTCCTTGATACACATTCTAAGATTGTATACTACAACTATGTAAAGTTTCATTAGTATAAGTTCATCCTCTATGAGAGAGTTGTGCTTACAAGACATTGTACTATTAAACTAAGTAGGTTAAATTATCTCCACTGCAATTTCCCTTTTGTAAACATGCTATGCTGGAACTTTGATTCTATTAACACAAACCAAATTGTTTTATACACTCGATGTTATTTTGAATAGGAAATGTGTACATATGACCAAAACACTGTACACATTACGGCCCTAGACAACCAATCCGTTTCATATTCTCTAGAGATACTTATTGTTATTCAATTGAAAAGAGACAGGCATAGGCACTCACGTTGATCTTGTTAACCATGTATGGATGTTTCCTATGGGAAAAGCTTGGCAGGTCATATACAAATGAGTTATTGGTGTAGATATAGCCGTCCAGTTTAGGGCTATAGCATGGTGCATATAGATTGTACTCGTTCAAACCTGAGCCTGAAATTTTCATCAGTGCTTCTTGTACCTGTAAAGTAAGGATTACGATTAAAAGTTTACTACAAATGATGGTTGTTTAAGGTGGTTGGCAAAAGACAAATTAATTATAAGACACATTTTTTAAAAACTATTGAGAGCATTCTGTTATAGAAGTAAGTTTGCAGTGTTTTCTCTCCCTATATAACTGTAGCCATTTATAGATGGCTTCCCATAGACTTTGTTTTAAAATCATGTAGTTACATGCAGTTTTTGTTTTCTACGTTATACTTATTTTGTTAGACAAGATAACATCTAGAAAAGATCATATAGCAAAAGCAACTTGTAAATAAAATATTTTGGGGCAGGACCAGTTCTCATTGTATGGAATAGATTATTTTGATCACTGTTTCGCTAAGATGTTCTTTCGAAAATGCATCCTGAACTAATTATACAAGCTTGGAAAACAACTTGACCATTCAACTATATCTCATTTATCAAAAACTAACAACAGCATAGGTCAAAGAGTGGATCTCACATTTAGGTTTGTACTTACATAACTAGAGCATTTCTCGTTGTTGGTATATTTTTTTACAAAGGGACACTGTCTGACCGACTCTGGACAACAAGCACTCAACATCTGGTCCCATAAACTGTTATACAAACAAAGAACAGATCATTTCAAATATTTTAATATCAATTAACTGTTCAGAACATAGGATATAAACAAAAATAAATTTTTAAAGCAGTGATTTTTGTGTCCTTAGTAAGAAACTTTGATTTTGAATTTTAACAGTATCTTTCGCAGTATAAACCTAACATAAACACCATCAATGCAGATGGCACAGTCTTTGAGGATATGCCAATAGATTCATCTTTCAGTTTTAATTTTGATTATTTCCACAATTGTTTAACATTGCATGTTTTATCTAGATATAAATATACAACCAGAGGGAAATGTGGATCCCGCATTAAAGCTGGATTTTTATATTTTTCTCCTAATTTTTATACACACATGAATGTTTCTTAGTAAAATGCAAACCCTACCAAACCAAATACCCTTGGGACCAGCTGAAATGATCAGTTTATTGAGCTTTTCGATTGAGTGAGGTTTTTATTCTTGTTGGATAAGCACGTTTCTGTTCCTAAGGATTCCAGTCTGTGGGGTGTTTGGTTTACTGAGTTTACGCTATATTAACCTTTTAGCTGGGCTTTGAAGGAAAATGTTGACCTATTGTGAAACCCTGATTGTCTATGTCTGCATCAGTGGATTGTAGTTCAATCATGCTCATGTTGAAAAGCACATGGCAAGGTCTTTGTAAGTAAAAAAAGGTTTAAGTGGTTGCTCAATGTCAAGGTCATTTAGAGGTCACAATGTGGTGTATCAGTGTAAAGGTCAAGACCAAAGCAACAGTGTGTGTGAGTATGAAGTAACTCTGTCAACTAATGGAAAGGTTATAACTGAAAAACAAAACTTTTAACACAAATTGTTAAATCAATTGAATATCAAGGTCAACTGAAGGTCAAGGTCACGGTGCTACATGTTGGTGAAA
>ENA-OREC01001060-OREC01001060.1-marine-metagenome-genome-assembly--contig:-NODE-1060-length-13045-cov-14.882249_pt1 | contig 13045 bp, 6 predicted proteins | sample MGYA00248626_ERZ508543 | MGnify/ENA primary metagenome ERZ508543 (study PRJEB26211, sample SAMN05518279) | marine metagenome | isolation source: Puget Sound, Washington, USA | host: Bankia setacea... | reverse complement strand
ACCTCATATGGAATCATTCACTACATCAAACTAAAACGTGGAAACCTCATATGGAATCATTCACTACATCAAACTAAAACGTGGAAACCTCATATGGAATCATTCACTACATCAAACTAAAACGTGGAAACCAAATAACTTGAATCTTTGATAAACAATTTGGAAAAAAATAACATAAAAAATACAGCTTGTTTAAAAGTAATCTACCAGGGTGAATGTGAAAAGGTTTGATCTGTTTCTATATCAAATAGCAATAAGAACCCTTTCACGTTCACCCCTTGAGATATAACATTAAGCTGGTGTTACCTCAAAAGGTTGTGGTGCTGTCTGCATACGTGGCTTGGCACTTACTGGTCTGGATTGAAGACCATCAACTTTCTCCTGGATAATTATTTTTATAATAAATAATAAAATTAAATACATGAGAATATTAGAAGAAAACTGACACAAAACAAAAAGCAACCTTAAATTTGACTTGCACTAAATTCTTCGGGGAAACAAATCAACATATCAGAAGATTCGTTTTATACTAGCTCTTTGAGCAAACATTTTCTAGAGATACTGTTAATGCTAATTTGAAGACAAGGATTTTGTATGGATATTAAATATACATTTTGGTTGTCACTTGTTTAATTCAAGTTTGTTAAAGTATCATGTTCTTTTTTTATGTAAATTTGCTAAAGTTAGATCATGATATAGAAAGGCTTACTGTAGCAACAAGGATTTTAGTAGCCACATCAATAAGTCTGGTTGCCTCTCCCTTGGTTACACTTCTACTTGGAACTGTTCTCAGCTGTGGGAAACCTCCCTTGATTTTCCTGAAACACAAAACACTTGAATGAGATTTGAATAAACAATGAACCACAAACACCTTAATTAATCATTAACTCACAAAGTTATTATCATTTGAACTCTTGGAAGTACTTGTCTTCAAACTGTTTATCAATATCCAGTAGGACTATTAATTTGATTTATTTGATTTGTTTTGACAGTACTCTGTATCAAGTATGAGTCCTGTCAGGATCTGTCCAGTGAGAATCAACTCCACTGAAACTATGGCCAACTTTTGAAGCAGAATACAAAATACACTTTTCATAAAGCAATTTGTAGCAACAAGAGAGAGCACAGGGCCAGATGTTTGACACAACTTAATGCTCCTAGTATCTACTTTAGCAAGGTTTGACTGTATGTACTGTGTAGATTTGTTCCATCTCTACCACAGGTACGTCAATGAACTTGGTTCAATCAATTACATACGCACTATAAAGGTGTTACCACTGTAATACCAAACTTCAGACTCATTGTATATAACATGCATGTCTTATGTTTAGTTACATTTAATCCACCTACTTGTGTTTCTGTGACTTGAGTCCCACCCCAAAGCCTATAAGTTCTGGTCGTATGGCTTTCCCCTGGGTAGGGTGGTGCCTGTACATCCATTCTGGCATGGTAGGGTGCTGGAAAGTAGACAATGTCCAAGTATTATAATGTCTGCAAATATTTTACATGCATTTGTTATTTTTAAATTTTGAGTTTTCATTTGTTATAAATTTATCAAGAACTGATACTGAACATAATGATCTCTCTAAATTGTGTCTTTATTACTCCAGTATTAGTATTGTAGTTGGAATCTAAGGTAAACTTAAACAAAAAAAGTAAAATACAAACAAGTCATGTACATGCCTATATTTAGAAGCATACATTATGATTTAGCCAACAAAAATGATAAAATAAGTTAATGACAATTTCAGCAGGATGAGAGATTCATCATGAGATAAAAGTTAAACTCAAGAACAGATGAATAAATGATGGGCATGCATGTTGATGTAATTGGTGTGTTGCAAACAGGAACTAAGCATATTTGCACAATCATGGAATCACAAAAAGCAATATGGGTATTTAATGAATTGTCTGGGTTCAATCATGCAAGTAAACACATTTGAAAGCACTGACAATACAACCAAGGTAGTACGGGGATCACATGCATTGTGTTTGACAATTGTCATTCTGATTACACACATAGGCTATTTAGATTCAATCAATGCCAATGAATACATGTAAAAAAGGCAATACAAAAAACAACTTGTCAATCCTTTCATACATAATTGGAAATCTCAGGATTCAGGTAATGACTGCCTGATGGAACATACCAAAGCTAATTTATTAGTCTGGATAATTCCAATTAACTATATCAAGCAAAACAATGTCAACATTCCATGGAACCAGTACAATGTAGTAGTATTATAAGATATTGAATAGCAGCATTAAATCAATAAATTAGATAATGAGTGTAGACTGTGTGGCGAACACAATGGTCAATGCACTTGCTGTCCTTTCATCAATGCACGACTTAGTAGTACTATGTTACAGAGAAAGCAATTTAGAAGATACAGTTTTCTTATGGTTCCTTTGTCATTTTCAAAATTCTTTGTGAAAAAAAACCTTGCGACATTTTTTGCATCATACACATGTGAAAGTGTTTTCCATGTGCAGTGTCAGTATGTAATAGGCATCATTAAACAATTGTTCATAAAAATAGCCTGTATCTATTTAGCGATGGCATCAAACTACTCATAGAAACAGATTTTAACTTATACATGAAGATAACTCAAGATTTATCTCACTATCTCGTTAATCAATTTATCTCACTATCTCGTTAATCAATTATGCACTCATATGAAAGTAAATATGTCTACTCTAAAATGATGTACTTATTTAACTTAATCTAATAACTCTGCTCTAACATTGATTTGTACAGTCTATACTAATATATAACTATCTAAAACTATATTCAAATGATTCCTTTGTTGGTTTAACAATATCTTATTAATTATAAATCACAAAGCAAATACTGGGAAAGGTCCAAGGCTACTTTATCAATAGATCTATAGATTCCCTTTTCTATAACAAAGTACTTTTTTTTGTTCTCTCAAGCAAGACAAATATTTGGAGACATTGATACAATGACCGGGTGTTCTTCTGTAGCTGTGTAGTGAATTCAATCGGTCATACTAATTACTGCTTTTGTTCTAACAACATTCATAGTTCACACATAATTCCCTTCATATTACTGCCCCGAGGAGTGGTTGTGGTAGCAGGACATTTTTTACCATACTTATTTTATCAGCTGTGCTCTGCAGTCTAAAAAGTATCAAGTCTAACCATAACTTGCTCATTTCAAATAGGTTTTTATAAAATAATCAATAATCAATGGGCGTAAAAATGACTGATAACACATAAACAAATGATTGTAAATTGTTATGAGAAGGGAGAAGTAGAAATTGATCCTTCAACTAATCAACAAATACTTATTAAACCAGGAAGAGATATGCTTATGTATAATTGTAAAACAAACTCAATAAACAGTAACGCCTTAAAGGGACTATTGTGTTATAGTATTGAAACATTAAAAGACCAATTAAGCATGAATTTGATCAACCTTAAACAACCAATTAAGTATGAATTCAAGTCCAATATGCTGATAGATCTAATACATGTGATCGATTTTATAGTATAGACAATATCAAATCTCTTATAGTTCACTATCCGGTAGCACAAGCACTTAAGAGGATTCTATTGTTTAATCAAACCAATAATGCTTGTTTGTGTAAATACCAGTCAAACAGCTTATGTACATTACATGTCTCCATTAAATGTTTTGTAGTGGGCTGGGAGTAGGATTTATTTTTAATCTATTTAAGACTAAAACAACTAAATATAACGTGAATCCTGATAAGTTGTGTTTTAAATATTTAGGTTGTAGGGACCAAGGTGTTAATGATTACCAACTGAAAACATTGTATGGTAGCATGTTCAAGGACTTTTGGTTAACCGTATATATCTCTGCAATTAAAACAAATGTCTTCACCCTAGACCTACTCTCAACAGCATGGTTGTTCCGATGATAGCACCAAAGGGTATATCTAAGCATAGTAATATTATTTATTTTTTCAGAGAATGTTGTAATTTACATTTAAATCTAAAAACAGTAATACTTAATCCATTCTGAAATTCCTATACATAAACATTTGTACTTTGGTTACCTGATCTTGAATATTGGATAACTTTTTCAGTGAGCATTTATTGGTTTGGTTGCTTACAGGTGTTCTTTATTTACATGTTTGATTGTACTAGGCTATAGCTATTGTCCCAGCATGAAACACAACCGTTAAAGCATGTGTTATGTCTACCAGTAGCCACTATTAACAAGTTTACATACAATATTGACAAACAACAACATTCCTGGTAACCTTAGCATCTCTACAAACATTGGTAAACAGAAGTACACACCCTTCCCACCTCCCCTACCCAATAATGCCCGCTATTAAACACAGATCAGTTTACCTATCAAACATTTCACATACAACACTTTTACATCTCATTTACCATTCCAATACATTTCAATACATTTCAAATCAATACAGATAAACCCCTTGATGATGTATCACAGTTTTTTTTGTCCTTTTTATCATCTAGCGATCAATTCTGATTGTTATCTTTGAACATGGAAGAGGATATACCTTAAAAGAGCTTTAAGTTAAATTTGATTAAATTGTTTTTTTCTAAGTTTCGATTTTCAAACAGATTTACGTTCAAATGGTCTCAAATAGGTAAATAATGGGCCTGTATAAAAAGCGAAAAAGGCATTCAGCCAACTTTTAAAAGCTTCTGTAATTTTGCGCAAGGGTGTACAAGTAACGTCACCTTTTCAAGCTATCCTATTTTGTCTTTTAAGATAAGTCCAGAACAACAGGGCAGTAATTAAAGCTGAAGCAATTACAATCCAGTCTACAAGTATATTTCGAGTGATTTGTGTGAAAAGGTTTCTACTGTCTCTTTAATTAATAATAGTTAGAACCCTCTTGCATTCACCCCTCAATTTGAACAAAACCAAATATTTACTTATCAAACAGAACAATGGGCTGACACTTGTGACTTACATGTTTACCATTTTCTCTCTCAAGTTCTCAACAAACCTTGCAAATCTCACCTAACATGTTATACTTATGAGCAAAAAAAAACTGTCAACTATGTGTAAATTTGGGAAACGAGATGTGACCATAGTCAAATGCGATTGTTTGGACAGGGATTGGTTTGGACAGGGATTGGTTGCATAGTTCTATATATATTTATGTTCCAATTTGAGTATAGATGCTGGTGGACTATTGTCATAACATATGCCAGGTAGAATATTCCACTATTTAGGGCTTCTCTAAGGTAAAAAAAGTAAAATAAAAACAAAATTGTATACTGAAATCTGTAACAAAGTTCAATCTATGTTATTTTTGCACATGCAAGCTACACTAGTAGTAAAAGCAGTACAACAATAATTTGTTGGAGTATACACATAGGGTACAGTAGATCAAGCCACATCACAATCTGCGACTGAAAACCTTATTTTGGCCTGGTGCTTTCCACGGCTGTCCTCTGTTGTCGGACTGGTTGCTGTGGTTACAGGTTTGTTTTGGTTCCGTATCATAGCCAACAAGTTTGAATGGCTGATTTACCTGTAAGGCTGTGCACTGGTCGTCATTCTTTTAGTACAAGTGAAACATGATCAGTATGTGCAGACCAAAACAAACAAGAACAAAAGACTAATGGAAACCCAACATGACATGCAATCTGTGCTTAACTATGGTGCTGTTAAAAGATCTCCAATTAAGTAGAGTTGTTATGGATTTTCAATTAGACTGATTCTCTCTTTAAAGTCTCATAAAACTAGATATAAATCAACTTATCAACACAGACTGTCAAATGCTCACTAGAAAGTTAAAACTTGATTTGAAGCTAAATGAACATCGAAAATGTGACTTTACACTGGCCTCCAGTTATGTCAACAATATACAGCTGCAAATACTTTTAAATGCACCAGGGAAAAGGTTTATGTATGGACTGTTATTGTCAGTAACCACTTGAAAAAGATGAGACTACTGCGAAGTGTTAAAGTGGTTAGTTCTATGCTGAGTCAATGCATACAAATAAGTGCAGTTAGTGATAAGTGTGAATGAATAAGTAATATGGCACTTGATGCTGAATAATGATAAATGTCTTCTATGTAAAGGGGACATAACATAATATGAAAGACAATTATCCAACCATCTACAGTAAAACTTACTTATAATGTCCTATATTAATGGGTAAGCACAACAGCATTCTATCTGCTTCTGTATAAAACAGCACTTAGAACCATCTAGCTTTCACCCTTTAATACAATGTTTGAACATCACTATAACAAAATTCTGCTGTAGTCAAGTTAAAGAAGTTTAAACGTTTGAAAGGTTGATTTCAAACCCTAATTTCTATGACTGCAAATTTCATTATCTTCTGATAGAAAACACAGAATTTCCAGTTGAAAGGTGTTGTATTCAATGAAGAGTATGAAAACATAGCATGATGTTTGATGGATTAATGCTTACAGATTGGTTGTTAGTTGTTGATGTTAATGAGATTTGTTAGAATGTCTTTGATAAAGAAAACACTTACAACAAATCTATACTTGTACATGTAGCGTTTGAGGAGACGTTTAAGATCTTCTTCACGAATTTGTCCTTCAGACTGCAAGCACAGAATCATGCAACATTTAGCAAACTATCTCGGTGTTATAAAACATAATACAAACAAGTATATGGTATCTCAGAGGCAGATAAGAATTGTTTGTGTCTCAATTCTGCTTTATACTCTAAAGGGAACAGGTAACAGGTAACAAACTAATAAACTACATCTTTGCAGCAGCTAGTCCTGTAAAATAACTTTGAGCCTATTTTTTGTTGTCCGTGAATGTTCAGTTCATACTTTGTTAAATTACTGAATTATCGAATGAACAATAATTCCAGGGCTTTACCAAAAGTGACCCAACATATATCAGTATTTTACGCCTCAAAACAAGTTCACAGAAAAGGTTAACCAATATCAGATATCTTTGTTTGTGAGATATCTACATAGAAAAACAGATAATACGCAAACTTTCCCCCAGAAATAAAATCAAAGCAATCAATCTGCTGGAGAAAAAAACAGCAAATGTTATCAAGGCTGTTTTCTTGAAAGAGAGTTGTCAGGACAATCAGTTAAAAGCTGTGTTGATAATCATGCCCATTTGACACCTGAAGACTTTCGTTCTTAATTTATAGAAAGCTGACAGGGAATACCAAAAGTTAAATTGGGAAGTTTTTAATTTGTGGAAAGCTGATGAAAAATTCTTAAAAGTTGAATATGGGAATTTTACATGATTGAGATGTCGCAAAATCTCATCATTTAACAGGCTTTAAAACATTTCCTGGTTTTAAACTTTCCATTAATCTTAAAAAGAACTGCCAGTGTTAGACGCTTCTTAAAGATAGATAAGGTAATCTCAACAATGTTTAACAATTTTCAACATACAAACAGACTTTAGTTGAACAATCTTGCTTGGTAAATAATCTGCTCTGTAAACATTATGGACTCCGACAGAACGGTAAAGTTGTCTACTTGTGTATATCCAGGAATAAAAGTCAAAGGGCTATAAGTGCTTTTGGATAAATAAGCAGATAGAACCCTTTCACATTCATCCCAAAATATTACTTAGAGCAACTTAACCTCTTGTTGCCCCTGGTAAAATTTAGTTTAACAACTGTAAAGTATTTGTGAAAATATTTATAATCGTTGTCCAAACTGCACTGAATTACATGTAGATTTCTCCAAGTAACACATTTTTCACATGCAGAGCGAAAAAACAACAAAATCTATCAAAGCCCAACCGAAACAAGTATTTCAAAGAGTCTTTTTGCAAATTAGTGAGCAGCCAAAAGAAAACTAAATTAAAATCATGTTCGGCATTATCTATTTTCGTTTTTGAATAGTAAATGGGATATATATATGAGCTTTAAATAGGTAAGCAAATGACACAGTTTGAATGTAAAGAGATACAATTGGTGCATTATATAAATGGAGAAAAAAAAGGATAAAGTTACGACACAATTCGCAAAGCCACATAATCCATCACCTGTCACATAGCATATAGATTAAAATATACATTAAATCATCATACATGTACTATTATTTAGTGGGCATTATTTTTGGCGGGATTGGCAGCAACAAATTCAGAATGACAACAAATATAAACTACAAACACAAGGTACAATTAAGTAATATTTACATTCATAAGTTGAGGTCTGTACAAAAATAAATGCGGTTCATTTTCCATTACACCTTTTTATATCGCCATTCATAACCACTTGGAAGATCGCAGGTATTTACTGGATTATCTTTTCGTGTTTCAATCCTGTATATAGTCCAATTCTATTTTCATGTTGGTACTATGATTATATAACTGAGACTACGAAACAGTCAGCCCAAATACAAAACTGAATTTGATAACGTGATGGATTTGTTTTTCTTTTAAAAAAGTAAATCCACGAAGCGCAGTAATACATGTTTTTACCAAGACTCTGCTCACTCAAATGTCACGGAAGGTCGTACAGTTCATGTAAAATGAACCGCATTTATTTTGTACAGAGCTCCACGGACGAATGTAAATATTAGTTTATGACAAATTCCACAAACTTATATATCCACGAACACATCTTTTTAAGAAAACCACAAAATATCATGCCCCCGAAAATAAAAGAATTTACGGTAGAAGTTATGATTTACCGGGTGCATTTGTGTGAGCCTCGTTTTCACCTCTGCCTGACTAAAGTAGTGCTTCAGTGATCTGTCATGCAACCCGTCATATTGCAAAGTGGCCCGCTATAATGTGAAACAAGAGTAAGGTAACAAACATGTCAGTTATATCAAGAATTAAAGAGTCAGATTCCTTTTCTAAAAACAACAACTGCAGGTACGTTATGAATAATTAGTTTGGTAATTTGCAGATAAGCAGACATTCCATGTCTTATTGTGTTTGTTTCTATAAATGCCATTATACAAAAAAGGTCTTAAGTGCTTTAGAAATCATTCTATCGAAGCTTATACATAATTTACAGACTGGAAGTGAAGCTATAAATTGTACAGAGAAATTTGCCACCATACACTACAGTGTTGTGCCGACATTGTTCAATTCACATTAATTACAGTGTTGTTGGATTTTGTCATTAAGAAAGGCTTGGTATATGGAGAGGGCATAGCCCATTTGTCCCATATAGTTATTGGAATATAGAATAAAACAATGAAAGTAAGATTTACTGCCAAGTATCTATGTACATACTAAATTAAATTATTTATTTACTTCTATCAAACAAGAATCCCAATAGTTCTCAACAAGTTGGTCTTTACTTAGAACATTAAGATTGTTGATTTGTTTGCCAAAAAAAAAACACGTAAATTAACACATCTCTTACAATTTATGCTGGCAGACTCATTATTCTATTAATAAAAGCATGTGGCTAAAAAATCTAAATATGTCTGGCGTTCCTAATTAATATACTGCGGTATTTTTCATTTAACTCTTACAATGGCATTTATAATAAGATTGATTTATTTGCAGTAGCTTTTATATCAAGTGGTCTTAAATTTCAGATATTGGCAGGTAAGAGTGCACTGGTATTTGTGCAATTAATCTGATTGATTTAACCGTTTGTAGCACAATACTAATTCAGCTAGCTGCTTCAATAATGCAACATTTAGTCAGACACATTTTAACAGCCTAAATTTTCACTGATAGTTGGTTTTGTGTTTGCCATCAATGCTCAAAGAAGAGTACGGTATATAAATATTCTGAACACATATTTGCTGGTTCAGTTTGGTTTGTGTGCAAAATCTACAGACAACACTATCCACTAAAAGGTATCATACATGTACAATTATATGATAAATACTTTTAAATTGATCCTAATACTAAGGGAGTCTATAAGAGAGGTTTTATGGTATTTGGACTACTTACAGATTTCAGAGGTGGGTGGTTTAACTGGGGTGCATTGACTCCTGATAGGTCGAAGCCATCTTCTAATCTTTTTACTTCAAAATAGTAGCGCCTGTAAATATAAAATATCAGTTTCATTATTTGGGTTTATTCATGTTGTAAATCTAGTTAACCAAACCAACTACTTAGAAATGTGTTGCAATTAAATAACCACTTTCTCACATAAGCCAGCAGTGGAAAATGCAAAAATCTATTCCAAAATCTAGAGTTTCACATACAGGACAAGAGGCAAATGCAAAAAGGTTCTATCTGCTTCTTTATTCAATAGCAATTAGAACGCTTTCACACTCACCCCTTGAAACTGAATACTAAATAGACTTCACACTGACACACAGACTAAACCCCAAAACAGCAAATTCTGTGTTTAATATGACATACATGAGGTATTATCATTACTACAGCTCATAAGACCGGATAATGTTTGATCTATGGATATTTTATCTTTTTGCAAATAGTGTTGTAAGCTGACACTTTTTAATTCTCAGTTCTAATACAGTTTCATTCTGATCAAACCATTACTGCACTGGTTATTTTACAGTATAATCAATATCAATTTCCTGGCTCCAGGATTACTACTATAGCCAGATATTGAATTGTATTGTTTAATAAACCAACCTTGGAATTGTGAAAATGATGATCATCTCAAAACCAAAGTTCTCAGATAAGTTCTGCAAGCTAGCTACTACATGTAGTATGTTTGACCATATAACTCTGGACGTCCAAACTGCTCGGTTAATTAGAATTCCCTGATCTCTGAGCTAATTGAATATTCTTCTTAATTAATCAGAATGTGGGTTGCAAAGTACATAAAACCATCACTTCCAGATTACTAACTTACTTGTAGGAAATAAAACCATCACTTCCAGATTACTAACTTACTTGTAGGAAATAAAACCATCTTTGAAGTCTGACCAATCTCAGTAATGTATTGTTCTGAAGGTTTAATATCCTAGTATGATTAACCGTTACCAGTGATTATTCTACCCTTACACATATTATTGGTAATCAACTTCACACAACTACCAATCTCCACAATCATACATCTATTTCCAGCCTCTGTGTATTTGTTTATGGTTTCCTATAAATAATGCATGCATCAAACCAACACTTGACTTCTCTTCCAGAAAACTTCATTACAAAGTGGCCAATAACTATTTGCAACCTTATAACCTTGAACTGGGAAGCATTTGATGTGGATCTGTTTCTAAATTTTAGCAAACATTAATGCCGCATAGATTTGTGGTATGCTTATGTCTGCTGAGACTTTTGGAAGTGGTGTATGCAGGAGTGCACAGGAACCTGTTGCAGAATCAGAACATCTGATGGTATCAATAAAAAAATATGTGTAGCTTAAAAGTCAACAATAGTGAGTTGTTGTGACATTGACATTTGAGGTAGCAATGCAATACATAGGCGCAATATCTACACAACATTGAGTTATCATAGTTATTAGTGCCCAACGTTGACAAAAAAGATATGGAGCAGCGGAACAGACATGCTCAATTGCCCAGATGCATGCATGGACATAAACTATCGCAACACTGTGCCAGCTATATCAAGCTGACATAAGAAACATGTCACATGTACTGAGGTAATAGCAAAAACACTGGCTAATTGCCATTTGTTTAAATACAGTAGTTAAATGAAAACTGCCACATTTATAGGACCCAGACCAGCATTAAGTTAGTGTGTTTTAGTAACAGTTTCAGGAGTTAAAAATACAACTTATGAAACTCCAAGAAGTCTCTGTGACTTCAATGGTTTTAATTTTGGAAGCATGGTTTTAATTTTTAGACGAAACTTATGGCTAAATTGAGTCCTAAATGACCATGCCATTCAAACCCTTTTTTTCATGTTGTTTTGATTAGACCTCACCTAACCCAACCAGAAGTCAGGCACAGTATACCACTGAAAAAGTGCAACATGTACTGAGATGAAGTATATCTCATATACATAATATAGGGACGATAATTAACTGTTAATATCAAGCAAAGATTTATTAACATTTTATCGAAACATATGCATTTATATGTGGTATGCTTTGTATATTAATGCAGTGGTATGCTTGGGCAGTTGCACTATCTGTCCTGTACCCATAGAAGGTAATCAGGTTGCTGACAATATAGTCCACCTAAATGGCCGCCAACAAGTCTTTTTGACGATTTTTTTATTTGACAGACTCGTTACAGAGATTCAAAACAAAATATCAAAATCCCTGATCACTCATTATTGTAACTAGCCGACAATATAGCTCCTCAGTAGATGGGATGATATAACTTTACAGAAATACTAGTAAACGCATTGAACCTTCATTAAATTGTAAACTGTAAGCTGAAATCAAACTACAGTCATAAGTCATAAACACAATAACAATAACCGAACAAGCTAGAGGTCTGCTAATTGCCAATTAGACAGGCCTGCTTTGAACATTTACTGCATACTATATCTAAATAACAAGTTCGGTTCTTTTATAGTAATTGTATTCTATAGTACTGTCAAAAAACGTTTATAATGTGAAGCAAGGCAAAATGAAAGCGTTTAAAGCTTGCTTATTGTGCAAATTAAATGTACGTTCATCAGCTGTACTAGTTGGTTACTTACAGTTTTTTGCCTACTGATTTTGCGACAGTCTCGGAAGACATTATCCTTCTATAGATAAACTTGCTCTTGAAAAGTTTGTGTATAAACAATTAACACATAAAATATTCCATTAGAATCGTTTGTAACACAAAAATCCAAATTCACACACAATTTTTGTTGTTAGAGCCCCATCACAGCTTCAATGTACACAGCATCATCCGCGAAAAAGCACCTTGTTAAATATAGTCCGTTGAAAGCAGTACTTTCCTTATTAATAAAACGAGAGACTGTCATCAATGTATATATGTGCATTTAAATATAACTAATATTATACCGAATATTATTCCAATAGGTATCAATTCTCGAAAATAAGGTACATGATCATTTGTAAACAAATTGGCGTATTGATTTCGTTTCTAAGCATGTGTTAGATAGTTTACAAACGACTACGAATATTGACTGGCACCCGGCTTCTTCGGGCTCAATAATATTCGCAATAACTTAAAACAGGGAACCAGTAATAGAAACACTTGGTTCAGTCTAAAACCTAACCTAAATCCATAGACTAGT
>ENA-OREC01001059-OREC01001059.1-marine-metagenome-genome-assembly--contig:-NODE-1059-length-13046-cov-14.152518_pt1 | contig 13046 bp, 7 predicted proteins | sample MGYA00248626_ERZ508543 | MGnify/ENA primary metagenome ERZ508543 (study PRJEB26211, sample SAMN05518279) | marine metagenome | isolation source: Puget Sound, Washington, USA | host: Bankia setacea... | reverse complement strand
ATGTTTGAAAAATGATTGAATTTCCGTTAATAATAGTCTAGCTAAAACATCATGTATGGACATTTACTTAATGGCATATATGTTACGATAAAAGATGTTAAATTAAAGAAATAAAGCTTTTTCGAAGACATATAGGTTACTGTTTTCACTTTAGCCATACGATTTCTCATGCAGCTTTTACTCTTATGCCACTTAATTCGTTTTTCTTTTTTGTTCTCAATGTCTTACAATAAATTCCACCATTGTTCAACTTCTCGTCTAGTAGCTTCCATCTTTTAAATTAGGAATGTTAGAAATGTGGAAGACGACATTCGCTGGAAAAGGAGCTAATCTTGAACTAGTAATACCCCATCATATGTGTGTGCATTTATATTATCTAAGAGTAAACAATAAACTAACCTTTTACTATGTTACATTCCCTTTTATATATTCAGTTTCAGCTCAAAATATCACACACAGATCATGTTTTCAACTTAGAGCACTGATTGGCCAATTATGCTTTAAAATCAATCCTACTTTTCCCATAAGAAACGTGTGTAGTATTCCGTTTTTGTAAACCACGCATGTATGTTGTTTGCTATATTAATTGGATTAGTTTAAAAGGCGTGATTTGGGACCTCTTTGTTGTAAGTACTTTCTAAATAAGATTAACAGCTAGCTCGAGTAGTTTCGTACATAATGAAAAGGACATGTTTTAAAATTACGATAGTTTAAAAGTTGGCTTCAAAAGAACCACTATTCAGAAAGATTATCGAAGTCTTAAATTGGATTAATAAAATTCCGGCCGGGTATGTGTCCAATATAATAGATCGTCGAGATCAAGGGTACCTAACCCAATGTTGTTTTATAAATGTCATACTCAAGCAATTCCCAAGTCCATTCGGCAACTTATCGTGTATTTTTGGATTTTTATTTTTGTTTTGATTTCAATTATTCGACCCAATTAAACCGGTAATCATGTACGATGTTATATAGTAGCTCTATCTATATGTCACCAAATGACATTCCTTGTTACCCTGTGCTTTACATTTTGGCACATGTTTGCAGTTTGGTATTTCTTTAATGTGTGTTTACACTTTATGTGTGTATTCCTCAGGTCACATGTACTGTGCGGAGTGTAAAGAATGAAGTGTTCAACTGTATGTTAATAATGTAGACAGAACATGGTCGTTGATGATACAGATTACAACATCGGGTATAACAATAACATTGGAACGATGCTGGTGATGGGGTTTGGAGAATGCACACTCAGTTCTCAGCAAAACAATACATTACTTTAAAAAATGTACTTCTTCTGAAAATGTTCTACGTTCTGAGAGATTTAATGTTAAATTACAGCTCTAAAACTAATACTCTATTTAAAATGTATACTCAATTTTGACATATATTAAGGCACGTTTTTTTATTCTTGCTTTGTAAGTCTGATATGAAACAAATCTTCAAAGGTAGAGAGTCCCTATAAACCAATTACAATATAATAAATGAGCTATGCATTGATTATATACAGATAATTAACTAAACAACTGTACTCACCAGACCACGTGATTAAGTCCTTACACACAATAACAGCGAAATATCACATTGTTCTTCGTGCTATACTATACCCAAGAAAGATTAATGTTACCTATGTACTTATTCAAATATGTCCAAAGGTTTTGGCAACCCTGAATTCATTATCAATTATCAATAAACTGTATCTTTGATTTTGTTTACAGTTTTCTATTGATTTCGCTGGTTTACATATGTAATAAACTCCAAATATACATACAGCAGACGACAAAATGTTGGCGGGTGGCCGAAAAATGACTTCCAAATGTAAAGAGATAAAAATCTAGAATTAACAATTAAAGAAATAAGCACTGGTATACGCTATTGGAAGATTGTCCGTATGGATCTCTACAAAGTCTAAATCAAAACAGTATCTAGTTTATTTTGAATTGTTAATCTTTACAAAACATGTTATTCAAGCCACATATTTTCTTTTGTTCACTGACTATGTTTTTTCTCCAATTTCCATTTGCAACGAAAACAAACGCATTCTATGATAACTATTCTGGTGTGAAGATTTAAATGAACACAGACTCGAAATCAAAGCTCGCCGATAAACTTCACCTTTTTAAGCAGTTAGCAGCACATTGTTAAACATTTTAGAAAGTGAAAATTGTTTAAAACTTGCAAAATCACATAACCTTCCCTATCCATTCTTGCAATGATGTAGAAAAAAGTTATGAACATTTTGGCTGCCGATGTATTACGAACAACTTACGGGAGACTCCGGATGCCACAGTATAATTGCCGTAGAATATTTGACCATTCCGGAAATTGCCGAGCAGAAAAGATTGTTCAATGACTAAAGCTATGATTGCTGGGCACTGACCTCACGATGGTACCTGAAACTGAAAGCGTCCTTTCTCAAAATGCAAACTCATTCTCAAATAAACTGTTCAACCCCATTGGTAAAAACGAATCGTATAATCAAAAGTGTTGTAACTCATCTTTTATAATTAATACCATGTAATTTCGTTTTTCAGAGAGAGTTTTCTATTCAGGTTTAATTGTCCGTTCCAGACACAGGGATTTAACGCTCACCTTTCAACTAATTTAGAATCATTTAATACTAAAATCACTGTTTGCAGGTTCCTCACAGATGTTTTACTTATCTACATGTAACAGTGAACAAACGTTTACGATCGTGTTTGTTTTCAACAAAAAGTGCTTTTATCTTCGTATGCATTGAAATGCTCACTTTTTAATTGCCAAAAATATAACGTAAGGACCACATGGAGTTATACGTGTAACTTAAAGAACTGAAAGAAAAATAAATAGAAACCTTGACATTGATCGCGTGTCCATCGCATTGTTTTACGATCATCCACATGAGATTGTCATAAGGCTATCAGCTGATTCTACGACATTTGGGTCTGGACAGAAATTAATTAACATCATTTCGTTCTTATTGGTCAAAATCAGCTAATTTATCATATTTTACCAGAACAATGTGGTCAGATACATTGTAGTAAAGATTGTCTTAGAATTGTTTGAGAACTATTGCAGTTGCATGACTGTTTAAAAAGGGGAATCGTTGCATGTTTAACAGTGTTTCCAAGGGCGATAACTGTGTACACCATGGTGCGTATTTGCTCATTGTCAAATTAAATATTGGACGCACATACCTCATGACAAACATTGCTTGCGTTGCAAGAGTGTGTTTCAGTGTGAAATTCTGGAATTCTGGATAATATAAGGAAGTATGTAATATAAACAAATGTATTCCTATGTTGTTACTATCTATCTCGACCGAGAAGATATCGTTCTGTACATCCTTTACAAATTTAGGAAAGATTAGTTTGAAAGTGTGGTTTTACAAGCTAACTACAGACGGACGGACGCCAGACTTATATAGGTCCTTAAAGTTCACCCTGAAAACCGCGTGCTCAGACGAGCTAAAGTCTAATAAAGGTGAAAGGTCGGACCAAGTGCGTAACACTACAGAGCTTCAAAGTCAAAGTAAAAATACAGCAAACAAAGTCGTAAGTTTGTCATGAAGAATGTTGTGTGGTCAAAATTAGCTGTATAAATCATTCAGATATGGAAGCAACTCGTAAAACACCAAAACGATGCGAACACTTCATAACGAAGCTTTTGTTCGGGATCCTTGAGCGATCAACTCCCGTATCAAAATGATAGTTACCTCTTACATCGTTGACAATACGTTCATGTTTCAAATTTCAACCAGTTTCTATTCACCTCAGATTCCATCCTTTATTGCCAATAAATAACGCAATTGTTGGCACAGTTCACTTTTGACTAAACGCTAAACTGATCTATCAATAGTAACGACGTAATGCTTCTGGTAGGAACAATAAGTTAGATGCAATCATTTGGAAACAAGTTTTTTGTATGTAACCTTATCAACTATAACTGCTCATTTAACGTTTAATGAGTAATATCAAATGGAAAGATTGTGAGCATGTATTTCATCCTTTTACATCTTTAAACATGCCTCCCTAGTGCCGCAGTGTAACGGAGATGGTAATCTTGTGCCGTATTTTAAACATCGCAGACATATTTACGAGTATATGATTGAAATTCACGGCGATGGGGAAGCCTTCTGTCTAGACCATGTGGACAAGTACTGGTCATAACTTGGTAAATATGAAGGGGTTCGGATGTTAATTAAAAAGGGGTTTATGAGTAAAAATGGGCAAAACGGGAAACCAGATCAAGGTCACAAGGGGTTTGACGTGTATATACAAATTTATTTTGAAATTCAAATTCAGAGTTGAGGTCTCGAATACGATATGAGGTCGATGGTTTGACCAACATTCTGAGACTGAGTTTTATGTGGTTATTCGACGTAGAACATTCTCACATTGAGTACATAGTCTAGACAATGTCTTCAATTCTGCTGCCAAAATAGTCCTTAACATACCCTTCCTGTGCCATGTTTGGTGACCACTGACCAGAGGTTTCATTCCGCGTGTTTGATCTTGAATAATTTAACTTGTTATAATTAAATATGTTTGCTTTTCTTTGACATGTAGTGCTGAGTCAATGACGTCTAGCACAGACTAACCAAGAACTTAAATCAGAAGTACACTCCTTGGTTTGCACGATTTCTGTTAGCACAGTCAAGTTCATCGATAGCGGTCAAGGAAAATAAAGAAAGCAAAACCAGTCTATAGCAATTCGAATGTAAATAATGGCAGCTAACAACCTAGTGGTCAGTTACGTCACATTTTTAATGAAATATTCGCGTCATCATTTCCTTCAAAATACGCTAAATTTTGCATTAAATACGTTAACACTCTTGGTTTTATCTATTTGAACGGCCGTGTTAGTTGTATACGACAACCAGTCCTTTCAAAACCGTGATCAGATACTATTGTGTCAGCGTTCTCTGCTTAGTTTATTATGTCAACAGTTTCTATTTCTATATCTATGTTATCAGGATATTCAAACATTTTATCATCATTTACAACTAACAAACTAGCACTGGGAAGCCCACACTTTCACTGAACATTATAAATAGTCCTATCAAAATCCAAAGACTTTCGCCAGCACTACATGGGGCAAAACTGACTTTTGACTGACGGGTTTGAATTATATTAGGAGACCTTCGCGCTATATTGAGACTTAGTTCAGATTTACTTCAGGCCTCCAAGAAAGAAACATTTGATAAGAGGCAGACAACAAATAAACGTCTAAACGATATTGGCACCAGCTAATCATAGTAGATGTGATTCCTATTTCAGATGACTCAGAGTTTGTTCATTAAACGTGTTTGAGTGAAAGTCTATTCCCTATTGGCTGCAAGGTATAGTTGTTTAGGACTATCGACAAATACGTTTCAACTTGTTTTGTATTAAATATCATTTGCAGATGTGTTTAATAATATGGCCTCACACGTCCACATGTTTTGTGTATGTCCTGATGTTTGCAGATGTTTTGACTGTGTCCTATGTTTGCAGATGTCCTCATGGTGTCAATGGACGATCTGTGTGATCCTTATAATAACCATTCTTATTAAATTGTGTCGTTTTCCGTAATATCATCATATTATAATCCTATCCCTCCAATTGTCCAACTGTGAACACCGACAGGTGTCTCTGTGTTGTCAAAGGACAACCATCATGGCACATGAAGGATGGCCAATAAGTCAGTCAGGCAGATTTACAGAGGGTGGGGGAACCACCGCTTCCTCAAATCCATTAACCTTTTGACACGCTTCCATTGATTTCTAGTATTTTTCTCTAACTTCCGCTGAGAAAAAACATCCCCCACAAATATAGTAAGTATCACATTTAATTACAGTACTAGTACCAATCATTGACCATGAGCCAAGGTCGATCTTAGATAAACTCTTATTATTTGACTTGGCTTGGTTTCTATGTTAAACAATTACACACGTTAACTGATATCTACATATTACCCACATTTAACTTAGCTTTGCCCAGAACTCGAGAAACTACCCAAACTCATTATTAACTGCCGGGTCCGGAAACGTTATAACGCTCGCCAATAATTAACTTTATAACGATTCCGAAACCGCTTCATAACTGTTTATATTAAAAGACAGCTCCTGTAATGTATAATCTAAATATTTATCAAAGTGATGATCATTTAGATACTTAGATATGCCAAAAAACGATACAATTAAAGATCGTGTAGTTACAGGTATGGTTAGTGAAGGGTTTTACTATACACCGTATTCATAAACAATATTCAAAACAAAAAGAGCTCAGTTCTCTTTTGATAATGAATGCTTCCTCTAAAAAGGCATTGAAACATACACAAAGAAAAGTCATGACTTCCCTTTTAATAGTATTTTGCTCTTTATAAGCTGAGTTCAATGTTAAACGTTACCAACGAGCAGCACGAAAACACTACATAACGAACTAACGATGTCAGTATAAACAGTGACAATCTCTGAGCTTCCACTCTCACCTGTTGAAGCGGTAACCAACGATCAAATTACAAATCTACACGTTCTGACCTTGATTGGGTGATATCTAATATATGAGGTTGTGGGTGTGCTAGGGAGGGAGTCATTAAAAAAAAGAACAAAAGTCTCCATTTCCACCAACCAAAGAAACGTTTTAACAAATAAAAGTGAAACAAAAATCATTTAGTAATAGTTAAAGTACATTTGTCAGTGTCTTCACTAATTCGGGGCCTAAGAGCGCGAGTACAGCGAGAGCCCGTGACGTCTTAATGGTGAGGATACGGAACAGGATTCTTAGTGTCTAATCTTTATAGACAGACAGCTCAATATTTGATATACACCGCACTATTTCCATACACCGGTATCTTGGCTGTCTTCATGAAATTGAAATTCAAATTTTCATTTTCATTTGATTGGTCGAAATAATAGTTTAGATACTACCTAGTAATCTATGCATATTTTCTAAACGTAGTGTACAACGAAAAACTATATATATGCCAATCCATGAAGAGCTTTAACAAAAATATCAACACAAATAGCAAAGTGTCATCCAGAAATCTACTGTATTGCGCATGTAGTTATATGTATTGACTACAAAGAGAAATCTTTTTCTAAAACATCGTGGATATTACAAAGTTACCGGAAGCTTTATAGTTCCTGTAAGTCTCATTGGTATGTGAAACATGTCGGGAATGGTAGTCTGGTTTAAAAGTTATACAATTTTGAAGACATTTTTTTTAGAAACAAAACAAAAATCAAAGCCTTTACAAGCAATGGGCATGTGAACTCGTTTGTGCTTTGACTCAAATATCAAACTCCTACTATAGGATATGCATGTAAAATCATATCGCCGATAAATTATTTAGGGCAATCCGATATAGACCTAACATAACGCCCAAAAACATTCACGATTGACAATAAAAAAGGGTAATTAAATCAACAGAAAGCGGGGGAGTGTGTGGGATATGTTAACAACGACGAGGACAAGTTAGCTGATCATGAACGTAAGTATTGGCCTAAATCAGATGACTTTGACTCACAATCTAAAAATAAAAAGGCAAACAAATGTTCGGCTTATTAATAGAACTAGGGCCATAGTTGTTGGGTATATATGTTGGCATTTCTTGTTATGGATACAACTAACAAGAGTAGTATATTTACTTTTCGAGTTTTCGTTTATGGTTTTATTGATTGAATTGCAAACCAAACGGGTATATTAAGACATTTAACCACAAATAGCCGTGTCTCCATGGCTTATTACAACCGGGTATTTCAACGGTCCACTTTCAACACCAAGATACTTCAAAACATATTTTACAAATTCCAGTTTACCTTATAAACAGTCTGCATTTGCAGGTTAACGAAACAGATTTTGAGGACATATAGACAAGTTTTATTAAGTGAACAAAAACGTCCTATAAGTTGCCATATGTTATAATAAAGGTTACTAACAGTACCAGTGGTATGTTACGAATATTTTATGGGTTAAATATCTTGTAATTTGTGACAATATAAACGGAATTTAATAGTCAAACTGGAGACGTCCAATCAGAATCGACGTTACAAAACAAGTAGAAATGAAAATCATTAACCCTAACACGTGATAAAATGTTATATCTGTTTGAAGATTATCTAATACATACCTAATAATACGTGACATACTCCCTATATCAAGTGATGACGTCCTTCATAAAATCAAACTCCAATCTCATAATAGTCTTTAATATATAAGATAAATAATAAAATATCAATTAACCTCTCGGGACCTATATCTAGAGTTATATGGATCTCCATAAAGTCACCTAATATATTTATTTAATCTACTTTTATCAACCCAATAAATTCATTTTGTTTCACGGTGGAACAAATTGACCAGAAACTGAAGATGTTTTATTGATTTATTGTGAATAGGCGTAAACTAATAAATAGACCATGACGTAACGTAGTCAATGATTTAAAGATTGAATAAGCAGGTCGTTCAACTCTAAAAAAAACTGTTGTTCAAAAAATCAATTATTGAAGGGCCAAGGAACTAACAAAGTTAAGAGGTGTATACAATGATTTTGTACATTTGTGAAAGATTTGTTTGATAAAGAGTTCAACCAGATTAGAGTGTGTCACAAAATGACAAGAAACATATCGTTATTGTTCTAAATAGAGGTTGAGGTAACTTGATATTTTACTGATGTCCGACTATATTCTAGAGATATCTTGCAAACAGAAAAACCAACGAGTAAGATTGAAACAAAAAGGCCAAGTGTATACAACAATTAACGAGTTTGTCATCGGATCAAGAAAAACACATGGTATCAATTCAAACAAGGTATTTGGCCAAGGAAACAAATCAGACTGTGTCCTTACGTTCGACATGTGGTGCACAAATTATAAAGCACAACATATGTTTCGTCATAACAACAGAGATCTTAGTTTATACATTGTGTATAGTTATCATTATATAACTCTGGCAAGCTATAACGTCAAAGAGGCTTCTTATTGGTTTTATATCTAAATGGATGTTGTTGTTATTCCAATATCACAAGTAAAGGGTTAAAACATATATTGAAGTAAAAGTATTATCTAAAGTTAGACTGCATATATTGTTCTTACTCTTGGCATGACTCAGTGTTCACTTTATAAACTTTATACTCTAAATGTATTATAGGAGTTTATTACAATTGTTTTCTCCACGTTCGATTGAATCCATGTCAACTTTAAGCAGTCTCTTACTCGTTGGATGAGTTTAACGATGTGTTATTTTTATTCACTTCTACGAATACGGTATTGTTGTATAAACGGCGACTCTAATGAAAGAATGGAAATAATCATTGTGTTGATTCAATCGTTCCTGTTATTACGTTACGTTATTACGGTTCGTTTATAGCATTATGGTCTATGAATGATTAAAGTTTGATTCAAGGATTCTCAAGGCATAATAGTCAAAGTTTTCGTTTGGACCCCATTACTTATTTTATGAGAAACACAACAGCACTTGTTTAAATAAATGTCCCATTACCACTGACTCATAGTCACTCAAACCTGCGACACTTTGCAAAAGGAGTACAGAAAACTAACACAGCTTTACAAAGTTGGTTGGTAAGTTAAATAACTATCAACACAGGTAGTAAATTGTCATCCACTTAAAAGCGTGTCACATTTAAATACAACAGAAACCATAATCTGCAAAACCCTGTAAAACTATTGTCGGGACGTGGATTAAATGCGACATTACATGTATTTGATTTAATAAAACAAACACACATTGAATAAACCTTTCTTTACTGTGTTCATTCAACTCTAGCTCAGATTTTGCCTCATCATTCACTGCTGTATCATTTTAATCGAGAATTGTATCTACCACCAATTTAAATGTTTTAATTCGTTCAAATGAGTTCATGTTCAACGAAGGTCGCAGCGCCAGAGCATGGTACAATAAAGTGACTAAACATTAAATTCTCAACTTGACTAATCATGTATAAAAGCGTAGGATGGTGATATTGAAAACCTTACAAATCAATAGATGAATGTAAAGGGTTCTATCTTCTTCTGTATTCAATATCACATAGAAACATACAAGCACATAGTCATATTCCTATCAAATTAAAAACACAAATTAAGTGAACTTTTTTTACTAATGTTTAGCTTGGAACAGGATTTCTCCCACCCATGTAAAATATATTTCAGGAAAGACTACAAATACAACAATGGCATAGAAGCGAAGGAAGAAGATACTGTCGTCCTTTAAATTAACAATACGTAGGGTGAACTTTCTTTTCAAATTTCTATCTGAGGAGATTTTAACGCACATGAAAAACATACTATATGAAATACAAAACACATATCAAGGACATGAAAGCGAAGGATGTTGGCATCGAAAATATAAAGAAAAATGAAACACAAACATTGGTGAACCTTTTTTCAAATGTCTAAAGTGAGGACATGGTTCTCCCGCGCATGTACATCTTTTTTCGAGAAAGACTACCCACGAAACAAGGGCATGTCTGTTCTCTTATCCCTCAGCCTTGACATGTACATTACAACTCCTATATATACATGACAGTCATTGTATATGTAATAATGTGGTTGAACAACAAAATATATACCTCACGTTTAAGGGGAATCAAAAGGAAACAACTGACAGACAACCTTTGCCTCATTGCCCAAGACTGACAAATGCTCTTACTAAGTCTATAAATTCATGTTTCTGACATTTTTATACTAGTATCATGTACATTTTTCACGAATGTCGTTTCAACAAAACGTGTTATATTAGTATATATGATAGGAAGAGTTCAAAACGTGGTACCTTGTCTTGGCTGAATAAAAAGATAGGACACTTTTGATTTGACTCTTAAATAGGCCCTCCTACACCGTTGTTAGTCTACTAAGTTACTGACATTTAACTTACAACTATGTTAACATCACTACATGCCAGCACAAAGCAACAGATACACAAAAATAATCAGTTACATTACAATCACTGGTGAATTGTTTAATTGGTTAGTATGACTTTAATAAAGTAAAACTGAACACATAAATCAGACTGGGGATTCAACGCAAAGATCATCTAACTGAACGAAAACAATGTATAATGGACGAGTTTAAAGCATGTTTCTGTTGAATTCGTTAAATATAACTGATGGTAGTAGTATAGCCTACATGTTTTAATGGCATATTCCGCACACCTGAGCTCGTAAACATGATTCAAAAGGTCGGAAACATGTAACAACTTTATGTGGGAGACCAACACGAGTAAATGTGGGTTTAATGATGCTTGTACTTAATAGATTTTAACTGGGTTTGGTTTAACTATTTGTCCAAGTTTTGGCTCTCAAACATGACGTTTGGCAACACCAACTATTCCATGACAATGTTGAACGCTATCTTTGAGACAGTTTCCCTTCTATTTCATATTGTATTGGCCATATTGCACTTCTGTCATTTGTCGAGCATTTCTTTAAGTTATTTTGCGAACTCCATGGTTACTATGAATTTGTATAAACAAGGCTTGCAGTTGTCATGGTTGTCTTGCAATGTAACTAATAGTCTTACAAGTTCTTACTGTGTCATCGAATGCAATGTCGTTTCTGGTTTTCCTGCACCGTCAAAGGTAGTGTCACTTAGTAAACAAATGATAGTTTAATGAAGTTATCGTCGTGTTTGTGTGTATAATGATTTGTGTTTGCCTTCGTAACACTCAGTTGTCCTTTCAAATCAACTCATGATTATGTCTACGTGTGTTTAAGAATGGCTTTTCGGCTTCATTGCCTTTTTACAGAATTGTAACACAACAGTATGGTTTGTAAAGGAACAATTTTCTCACACATATAAAATAACAAGTAACACCGGGATGACAATGCGCATTTCACAACGAATTCGGTTTATGAAAATGCATGTTTAACTTAGGAAAAATGAAGCTTTCTCACACCCTTTGGCATATCAAATTCAGTTTCACCCGGTACACCCATTCTATAAATACCTGACAATCATTTTATATAATAGACTTTCTTCTCAAAGGTATTACATTCAGTACAAAAGAAATCGTTCACATAAAAAAAATCATAATTTTATACAGGCTTTACAAAAGTGATATTCAAAAGCGATTGTTATTAAATAATGGTTAGCTTCTTCACGTTGATTTAAGTTAATAATGTAAAATAATGCCTTAATAAAAAGGTAACGTAATTTAATATGACTAAGATTGTAACCTGTGAAATGATAATGGGTATCTCGAAACTGTTTAAAGGAATATGAGTCTTACAGTGGATATTTGCTTAGTGTTTCTACAGCAATATTAACGCCCTTTTTAACAACAATGGTACAACAATTACAACAAATACCGGTTGTAATATTAATAGAAATATGAGCGTCTATCAGGGAAGAAATAACTTTTAACGGAGACTTGAGTAAATCTGGTATATTTGATATGTTGTTTGATCTCTGACATATGGTTATCGGAAAAAATAGATGAGACAGTTTGGTTGTCTGGCGATTGAATGCAAGATTTGTCTTAACAAAAGATGCAGGGGTCCAATTTCATAATAATTCAATATGGCTTAAGTTTAATCCAAACTGTTTCAGGCATAATTATGAATACGTCAAATACTATCAGAAATTTTAAAAGCAGGATATATAGTTTACATTTGCATCTACATAATCATCAGTTGTGTTAGTTATATTAACAGAGCGAATCATTTAAAACTTGGTCAGCATTTTCTAGGATTAACACTGAGGTAAATCCTTGATTATGACATTGGACACTGGGTTAGCTTTGTTTACAATAAAGTGTGTCAGTTAGTTTGTATATCAAAAGACTGAACTGTGTATATTTTTTACGAACTAGAATTCATACTTTGACAGTCGTATATGGTTAAGCTGATTATTAATGCCAATCGATGCCAGTTATATCACTAGTTATGTGAGTTAACAACAGTCAATATCATCAGAACAAAACTAGCAACCACGTTTAATTTAAAAAAGGTCAGAGAGCAGAGCAGAACAGTACAGTTATTAACTCAAATCAATTACATGTTACATGAGTTTAAAGATTATACAAGCACGAAACTAATGAACATACATATTTGATTAATATATAACAACATAT
>ENA-OREC01001058-OREC01001058.1-marine-metagenome-genome-assembly--contig:-NODE-1058-length-13049-cov-12.993370_pt1 | contig 13049 bp, 5 predicted proteins | sample MGYA00248626_ERZ508543 | MGnify/ENA primary metagenome ERZ508543 (study PRJEB26211, sample SAMN05518279) | marine metagenome | isolation source: Puget Sound, Washington, USA | host: Bankia setacea... | reverse complement strand
GGGGGGGGGGTGAGAGAGACGGTGAGAAAGGGAGTTTGAAGCCCATCAGTATAACTTTATATCTTAATGTTGTTATTCTTTAGTACAGGTACTGTAAGGTTTGATGAACATACCAGTTTCCCCATCCTGTGTGAAGTTGTCATGAAGCCATCTTTGTTGAGCATTTCTCTGCTGTTCATCAAGCTTTACCTGGAGCTGCTCTTGGTCTTTTAGCTGGAAGGAAATGGGTAAACAAAGGTTATAATATAACTTTTAACAATCTAGACAAAACGTGTTTTTCGGACAACCAATTTCCAGCAACTAAACTGGCTCTACGATGACAGTTTAAAGTACCTAAGTATAAATCTTGAATACTGCTATGTAACTCAATGCTGGGGTAATGTATGGTGTTTATTTAATGTACAATATGGACGTCACTGTAGTCACGACTGACAATCCTTTGGCTGAATTGAGTCCATTAATTACACAAGTTAGTTTTCCTGTTGTCACTTTACCAACTACACTAGTTAAGCATTAGTACGTTGTGTATTTCTAGGGGAATTTTACAGGGAAATTTTACAATAATTCCTTACTGCACAATACTGGTTTCATTACGTTCTTCCCAGTACTAAACATTAACCAGTATACAAGCTTGTAATGTACACAGTGAACTTGTTATTCATAAATGTGTTCTTCATATTTCCATTGATACTTTACACATACCAGATTATTAAATAGTTCAACCCCCAACTCCTTCAACGTTATACTGTTATGTATACATGTACAAGAAACAATATCTTTATGCAAAGTTTTGCACCAATTAACAATTTAAACAATCTACAATTGAGAATGTCTGTGTTTTACATATTGAATCATCTTTGGTACACCTACATATAGAAGACAAATTGGTGGCTGTCTTTCAGTGTACCATGTCTGACCATTCAATGCAAGTAATCACTCGACTGTCACTGGTAAAGGTATAACTCAGCCTGCCAAACAATCACGCTCAGTCTTTAAATCTGCCCATCACAAAACGGCGATTGTTTTTTCAACTATTAATTAAATGCAAAAATGCCTAAAATGACATGTCAAGCAACCGCTTTACAGAGACATCACTGAGCGTCACACAATAGTTCATTATGTTGAAATGAATTATTGAAAACCGTTTATATATAAATGTTGTTGTACATTGACTTGACAAGCAGGGAAAGCCATCAACAATGTAGAGTAAAGTGATTGATCATCTTTCACAAAGAATTCAAGCCGTGTATTTAAGAAGTAAACAATTAATTCTATAATAAACAACTTAATGTACGGTATAGGCAAAAATGTGTGCCAAGTTTTCACAATATGTATAGACCTCAGACTCAGTGTGTAAAGTGAAGACAACAGTTAAAGCTTGAGTCAACTTCAATTTTTTCGATTTTAATAGACTTTAAAGGCACACAATTTCTAGTACATTTCATTCATACCGTATAAATCCATGTTTTCTTTGTTTCCTAAAGTTGGACTGGTGCCAGGGAAACTTCAAGGCAATTTGTAAACAGACAAACATTGACAGAGAAGTACTCTAAAGACATAGAATATGAAACGTGTACGGCACCCGTCAATTCAACAACTCTTATTTCCATACCTCCATTCAACAAGTATAACATGTGTATACAGTATAGACACTTTGATACATATAGTATTCAGGCCTACATTCTCAAGATTCATAAAATGCTAAAATTTGCTAAAATTAATTTCACTCGTTAAATTTCGAACGTGTGATTTGGAACAATTTTGATTGAGTCTAGATTTCTATATATGTTTTGTTTGTTCTGTATCAAGTCTACTAGTACAGAATGCCTGAATGATATACAACCTATTTATGCCAGTTGCAGGTATCTTTCCCATAGGGCTGCCACAAAATAACATAGTATTCTTGGATTCTTACAGTGATAACCCCCATTGGAATATAAGCATGAATAGAGAACTTACGTCATATAGTATTCTAATACCTGCGAGACTATGAGAACATTCTGACATTCGTACAAAAAAACTGACAAGTTACATGTGGAATCAGGTTAATATCAAACAAAAGAATCGTGGTTAATTGATAACAACATTTATGTTTTCTACATTATACCCTATACCTCAATACTCACGCACACAATGTAGTAATTATAATGACAAGATATAGCCGTATAATCAATACTGAATAGACTTCTTACAGACCAAATAGTTCATTATCTAAACTCTATACAAAACAAGCCACTTCAACATTTAAATCTATACAAATCAGATGCCAAAAAACATACATTCTACAAGGGTCTTTGCCTAAATTACTGATCTGTTAATTGATAATTAATAACAAAGTTTACCAGATAATTAAGACAATAAGTTGCTGTTATAAAACAAAATACACAACAGACAATATATGTACTACAACCTCATATTGGGATTTTTATCCTTACATAACTTGCATGGTCCTAAATACTATCTGACAAAGTTAATTGTAAACACATGACAAGAGCATGTTAAGGTACAATAAGTTTAAGAAAATAACACCGAGACCAACTACTTTTATTTTGTCTACAAGATCCTCTAGTTAACCCTAATCATTGTAATCAACAACTGGTAAAAATTGTATGAAAACATTTTCCACGCTTGAAAAGTCAATTAAAAAATCATTGACAACTTAAATGTTTCTAATACGCACCTTTTGTCGTTCTTTTTGTAACTCTATTTCCCTATCGCGCTCAAGCTGCCTTCTTAGAATAGGATCGAACACCTCTTTACCAACCCCAAGGTCCAGGTCCTGGCGCCATAGAACGTCAATCAAGTCCAGGTCCTGAAATAAAACAAAGAAACATCTAGTCTTCAGTACATTCCAGTCAAGGTTAAAAGTTGGACTGAAGAAATGCGACCATCTACTAAAACATAATAAACATCAAAGGCCTGGTAAAAAAAATTGGAACCACCCAAAAAATAAACATTATACAACTGTGTGTATCATTCAGGAGCTTTCAAATCATATTAGATTTTAAATTTGGATTTTGTTTTAAATTATCAATTAAAGATTCCTTCCAATTTAACATCAACTCAGCCTATAAATTAAAAAGTATGGTAATAGCATTATGTCTTGAAAATGTAGTTTTTAATAAATATATATATTTATTCAAAAATAAAAACATTTTTTTAAATATTTATTAAAAACTACCTGTACAAGACGTTGGCTAGTACAATGTACTAACTAATTTATATACATGAGTCACTGATTCTGTCATATTAAATACTAAGAGGGAGATACTCATTGAAAGCAGTAACGCATTCATCTACAATCTGTTTTGAAATTATTGTTTTCATTGGTTTACGACTTTTGTTTGTCTAAAACTTCTTGAAATTGAAAGAATGTGAGTTACTGGAGAGATATTGTTAAAGATTGGACAATCACTTCATACAGAGACAATGTCTCCTTTTCTTGTAGTTTCAAACATCTTTATAGTCTTGAGAACTATGATTTATGGTGAAATGGTTAAATGACACATAATGTCCTCAACATGTATAGATAACACTAAACTCAGTCTACTTCAATCACGTTCACACGAGTCATGTACATAAAAAATCTACATACATATATAAGTGTAGACCTACTTTTTATTTTAACGTAAACTTTCAAGAGAGAAATGTTGTTAATTGATAATAGAAATTAAAGAGATCTAAGAAACAAGACATAATTATGTTCAAGGTTTCGATGAGAAATTCCATTTCATTTTTGTTCACTTAAAACCTAGTCTTCTGTAGTTCTTTTCAGACTTCATACAACCTAGTGTTTTGTAGTTCTTTTCAGACTTTCATACAACCTAGTCTTTTGTAGTTCTTTTCAGACTTTCATTGGTTTGGTTCTCTCGAAAACTTCAAGAAGACAACTTTTAAACTGAAACACGAGTATATAATAATACAAAGAGTCACGCAACTGTGCAAGAGACTTTGAAAACTTTGATGTGATGAATAATAGGCTACTTATAACTTTAATAGTAAATAGTAAATTTTTATGCCGGGTCAATGTTAAACATCACCATCTCAGACCATTTTGTACAAAGTATTCGGGTTTTTTCAACCTTTGATGAAAAGTTACACACTTTTAGTTTCTGACTCGTAATATACACACAAGCAAAAATGAGTAACACTTTGAGAATAGATATATAGTATAGGCTTGCTGTAGGGAAGACATTTAAGTGATGACGTGAAATCAAATACTTGTGACCTCCAACATTCAATGCCCATTGTTCAATTCCCCACACTGTCATAAAGGGGGTTACAATGAGGCAGTAAGGACTACTTCTCTTTTCAATAGCTATATTTCATGCATGGTCTTTTAAACAACAAAAGGCCATCTTCTGTGTAATCTATGCATCATACCCAACTTCACTGCACCTCAACAATTTCACTATGTTTTCACCCTGTACCCACTTATTTCTTATACAACTCCCGCTACAAGCTTCACTAAACTCTGGGTGTGCGCAGTACTTTCCTACATACATGTTCAAAACCTCCACAAAACCCCCATTGTTAGATAAAAATCTACCCAATCTTTTACACAAATACATATTGACAAAACTCTACTTCAGTAAATATTAGCCGCGAGGAAAATTAAATTGAACCGCGGTTAAAGCTCTGGGTCTCTATTCTCAACAATCTCGCCCTCTAAGAAACTGGTATACAGTGAGGGTACTAATAAAGGATTACCTGTGGATTATTACCATTGCTACAATAGGGTATAAGTACTAGAGAGCGGTCACTATAGGGTCAAACTTTTCTTTACAATACATTTGCTACAGCTACTTTGAAAAGAGAACAAATTAAAATTCTTACAAAACACTGTGAAAAGGAAAATAACAATTCTGTTGTGAACAGGCTGTACAAATAATGTCCATTTCAACACTGTAATTACACCACTCAAGTAAACTTAACATTTGTTTGTGACCTACAGCTGTTAGAGTACCCGAGAAATTAAAGAACTCCACAGTACAACTTTTGACAAATTTATATATCAAGACACAACCCTACGGGTAAGTATTTCAAAAGTTGAAATGTTTCATTCTGACTCACATGATCTGAGCAATGCATAGTATAGGCTATTGAACAATTTATTCTTAAACATTTATTACTGAAAGTCAACAATGTGCCACAAACTTAAATTATTGGGATATTATTTTCAACAACTATATATTATATTTATTTCCTTTTTTCCATTAGTATGAGGATACGTTTTAGGCATGCCAATATTTGAAACAAAACAACAACAAAGAAGTTTTAGAGTAACTTATATATATATATATATATTAACATGATAATCAAACTTCATCATGAGTTTTCTTTTTATCAAATTCATATTGACTTGTCAAACAGACAAACAACCACTGAGAAATATAGTCAGACATCACCAATTGTCCTGCTGGATTTGTAGTGACTGAAGCAGGAAACTGAAAGTATAACTTTTCTAGTGCTGCAAAATTTGTGTTTTATTCAAAACATATTTATTAGAAATCATACATTTATTTATTTAAAACTAAGGGTGCAAGGGCTCATCAGGAATCAAACTTTTGGGCCATTTTCGGAACATGTGTGCCCTATTAAAATATTACCAAGAAAAGTTGGGGATAAACGGTGTGATTTACATTGAAGTGGCGTACATGTATGTTAGAATAACTATGACATCATGTAATTTGCAATAAAGGGTTTTGTCACTTAATATACAAATCAACATTCTTTGATGTTTTCCTATGTGCGGGGCTTTCTTGTATTCATATTTATTTCGCCATTATTTTTGTTTTAATTTCCTTTTATTTATAACAATGGATTGTGGACTCTCAAACACTGTAAATGAAAGTTAAATTGTGGCTTCCATTTTGAAATGTAAACAAAACTGCAGATGTATAACACAATTTCATTGGCTAGATTTTTTCAGTGTTTCAATGAAACTGTCCCATTAATTAATCATGATTATGAGAGTTTCCAAATCTAGGACAGCTCATAGCGAAGCATAAAGGTGTGAGAATTGTAACATTTCCACACATTTCACCATGTATTGTTTGGCAAACCCTGTCTGTGTTACCTAGAAGCTGTTAGCATATGATCTATGTGTACTGTATATTATTAGACGATCATATTGCCCTTATATTCTACAAGTTTAGCAAATGTTTGGCAATAAACAAATAAGAAATGTTAATTTGGAAAATCACTTGAAAATTTCACATGGGTTATATTCTGACTCTTGAACATGGTTTGGGTTACTAGTGTTTTAGGAAAAACTGAACATTTCTAAAAGAATCACTTAGAACTATTAATAAAAATCCAGCATTTCATACTACCGTTATAAAGCTCATTTGTTTTATGTGCTAACATAAAATGGATATAAGGTGAAGGCTTTTCTTATTCAATATAGTTCAAGATTATTCAAGACAATTTATAGAAAGCTTGTAAATTCTAGATATTTCTTCACTTGGCCATTGTTAAAAATGTGCTTATGATTTTTGGTTTATACGTATGAACACTTCAAACTAAAGATACATTCCTATGACCTGAATATGGATTATACATCATTCATCCACCTAAAAAAAGGACGCATCTATGGTCCATTTTACGCATTTTCATGCACCATCCAAAAACTAATTATGTACATGTAAGTGCGCTGAATGCAGAGAACATTAATTAATATAATGATAACATTTGTAAAAGCATGCACTGACATGTATCAAAAGACATGTTCTCTAGAACAGTATAGTGCAATCGCTGCTTATAAACAGCAAGATTGAAACAGAATGTGCATGCATGCTAGATTGTATTATATCATATTTTTAATCAGTGGGGGCACTTTTTACAATTTAACCACTATACTGATATGAACCCTGTTAACAGACATGTATGTGAAATCATTTTCCAAAAGTTCAAAATGAGAAATCCTTATTTTCTTCAAAATAATGGTAATCGATGTTGGTACAAATAATACATTCTATAAATAGAAAATATATATATATATTTAAATTTTGTTTAGTAAACGCAATGGGAAAATAAAATTAATGATTTATCCATTTTTTGAGATTTGAACGATCAACCAAGTTTTAATAAGGTGATCAATAGTTTTTTTTCATTTAGTTATTTTATTATCAATATCAATAATTAACCATACTGGAAACATACGTATGGTATACACCACAGGATCTCTTATAAATATACATTGAACTAAAAACCAAATTTAAACAGAGAAAATAATTATATACTCATATTTTATATAGAGAAATGGCTACGTTTTTGTATTCACTGCTTGGATACAGAGTCAATAAACTATGCATTTTTCGGGAATGAGATAGTTGCTTAACATTCTCTTCACAGTCACATACGGTAGTGCTTTACAATAGGGCATAGTAGAATGACAATAAAGAAGCTTGCAGGGAAGTTTGTTGGCAGTTTTTGCTTCAATCCCTTCAAGCAGTGAGCATTTTGCGTAGCCTGTAATGGTAAACCAAGAATACTTGACAATTTCATAGTGTAAATAACAAGATGAGTAAATATGTAAATGCGGAATACTTGTTAGTTTACAGGTGAGTTTTTCAGTTAATCAACTCTAAAAGGTCACATCATAACAAATGCAAGAATGCCTGTCCCCTTTGCATAAACCTAGCTTCAAATGTTATCATCTTGCACATGAATGAAAGATTGCACTGTAAAACTTGATGTTCTAGTATATAATTAATTGGTTTTATATACTCCTATCATCACAGTAATTTTGAGCATATAAGTCACAGGCTTGCTTATCTAGTCATACGCTGTAAAAATACACTTATAAAATATGAATTTATACCCGTATGAGCACTTGGCATAGTTTCACATTGTAGATACATATATTTATGAAGTGCTGATAAATGATACCTCATGAGTTGGATCCGTTCCTTGGTAGAGAGGAGTTGAAATTGCACCAATGCTTTCTTCTAATGTGCTAAGAAGATTCTGTCCCTCTAAATGAAGTTCTTCTAGAGTGATTTGACTAGATTCGGATTCAACATTGTTATTTTCATCTCCATTGTTTGCCCCCTGATCATTTTCAGTTGTATTTTGACTGTAAATGTTTGATGAACTTCCTCCAATCAACAGAAATGTAGGAACATTCACTTCATTTGAGACTGGATATTGTGGACGGAATGATCTCAGATCCCTGATGATGGTGTTATGATCAAGTTCTATTGTCTTTCTATAGATTTCTGGTGAGCCTAAATGTGTGTTCAATGACTGGTGGAAGTTGGCTTGCGTATAAGCGACTGTTTGTCCCTGGATTATTTCTTGAACTTCTGGGTAATTTACGTAGTTGCTGTTCAAATAATTGTTCAAATCAGTTCTAAGAAGACTTAGAACGATGGCAATTTGTATAAGTCCATCGGTGAAGTACTGTTTCAACATTGTTACGATTTGTCAAACCGAAAATGCGCAGCAAGAGCTCTTCTTTGTTTATACTGTGATTCACGAATGTTCTAAATTTAGTTACACCGCAGCGTTCCGGTTTTCAAAAAGTCGAAATTCGAAGCATACTACAGCCCACAAGGGCTGACAGCTTAACCGCACTGTATCAAAACATCTTACTGCTATTCTTCTATCTTCCTAAACACCAAATACTTCTCTTTTCTTCACAAAACAACGAAAAATCTTCAAGCCCTCACTTTCTTTCTGTCGCCAATGTGATTCAGCGGAATTGAAAATGACGTCATCACGCATGCGCAAAATATGAAATTTCTCTACTTCCGCTTACAGGTGCTAGTGACCCAAATCAATTTTATTACAGAAAGATATACGAAAACGTGTTTGTAGATGTAAAACTGTTACACAGACTCACGCTAATGTAAAAGTATGGTTCGCCTACGTGTTGGGCACATTGTCACATAAATAAAATCAAAAATGTTCTTCACACCTTAGTTAGTAGGGACTGATTAGTGCTCATCTATATAAAAAAGGCCTTAAGGTAAACTTATAAATAGATATACACATATAGAAATAAATGCTTAATTATTGCATTAAATGATACAAAGAACAAAGTGTAAATTAACGCTACGAACCTGTGAAACGGCCGGGTTGTGAGGCTGTACTACAGGTTCTATTTCCATCATTTTGATAGCTTAATCCAATGCGAAATCATTGATAACACTCGTTAAATCAATCAGTTTAATCCAGTTTTGAATCAGCTGTCAAGGTATTTAGTATCCAATATTCAGTGGAATAAACTTTCAATCACAGTAATCAATTTGACCAACTCTTGAATCACCACACACACGGTTTAAGGCACTATTTGACGAACACTAGCTATGTAGGTGTACACAACTCTGTACAGCGTTTACCATTGATACACTAAATTGTCATTCAACGGAGGTGAATCTACCTATAGCACAGGCAGGTCAACAATAATACGATTCTCTGATTGGTTAAGAGGGTTGTCACGTGAAGCAACTTCAGTATACTACTACATTTACCGTATAGTAGTATAATATTTAACCAAACACCTGTAACTTCTGGTATGAAATACAGGAGTTGTTATGCTCGTGATATTCATAACCGTTCATATATCACATAGATATTCGCCAAAATGTGACATTTGTGAAAGAATTAATGAAGCAAATTATTTTATTCGCCCGTTGATGGGATATCATAGTGTAAACGAGTAACATTTATGTACATGTAATATAATACTGGTCGGTCAGTAATATCTGGACCACGAGGTTGTCGCTGATGTATACTATACATGCACTTTATAATTAAAATGTAGAGTAAACGGTAATTTGCAGCGGTGGTATATTTGCTTATATATATATATTTAAGCAGTACTCGGTACATGTCTGTACATATAAGTCTTAATTAAGTGAACGCAACAAAAAACCTTGTACCCTGCAGGCTCAAGATTAAACTTTCAAATCTAATTTGTTCATGTTCGAAACAGAAAAGAAGATATAGTATAACAATATATTAAAATATGTTATTTTCAAATAGCTCTTAAATCCACTTAAGCCGTGAAGTGAGATATGTCCCTTCAATATGCGCCCGCAAACAGCTGCTGTCCTTACCACATCCGCCGCCCCACCACCACTATCAACACCTACTGCTCCTGATGATAATCATACTACTACTACGCTGCTGCTGATGCTGACGACGACGATGATGATGACAATGATGATCATCATACTACTTTGATGATCATACTTTCATTATTTATATAACTAGTACTTACTTAGTTTTTTATTATTACATTTTTAATTTCAAATTTTATTATTTATCAAACAGCAATCTCATCGACAAAATCTGTGAAGACTATGATTCTCTTGTTTACCACCATTTTGGTCAATCATATATATGTCACAGTATACAACTGTGAAGAATAGGATCCTATTTTCCCTGACCTGTAAGGAATATGATCAGGGAAGAATAAGGTCCTACAGTGCACCATTGCTTGCAAATAGGCCATAACAAACAACTGCAATGATAATATACAATGGCATTGACTAAACAAAAGCGTTATTTGATAAATGCATCTATTTCTAACACTAGTTCCTGCTTGATATGAAGACAAAAAGCTGAATTAATACTAGTAAACGTTGTTGCATTGCATGGCACGTTTTAAACATATTGTCTTTTATGAAATCTTAGTTCCTAAGCCTCTAAGCGGATTGTACTGAACTCCTGTTTTGACAAGTTCCCATTCTAGGCTTGAACACACCAGGCCACGTGAATGGGTTCTCAACAATCGAAGGGTTTTCCTCACTGTTCACACATTTCAGTGTGTACTGTTTTATTAAAAAAAAAAATCAAATACCATCTTGATAAGTGATATTTCTCTGTTGAAATAAACATAACCATACTCTTTGTTTCCACACGTCCCGATCTGCACGATCCGACACGCACACGGTCGTCTGCAATTCGGATGTTCAGTGATCTCCTGTAACGTTGCGTAGTGACGAGGTAAAACAACGCTCGTGTTTGAAAAGCTTATGTTCAAAACATCAGTTCATGTTCTTCTAGAATTTATCCATAAGGCAAGTTTAACTTACTACCATCGAAGTCTAGGGAGATACAAAATACACGAGTGACCTGAAACAAGGACGAACGTTAACACATTACCACATTAAAATTGATGGTAAGAAGAAAATACGGGACAAAATATTTAAATTGCAATTATGGAAATATAACATAACATAAGTTTATTTTGTTAACTTATCAATGCATTTAAAGCTACAATAATTATAACACATACACACACTCTCACATACACGCACACACACACACACACACACACACGCACGCACGCACGCACACACACAAACACACATTGAATACAATGTGAAGTTCAAAGCCGTTTTAATTCCTAGCACCAACTGCGCCCTCCATTCCCCGCCAACATGGAATAGCTTACATATACCACCACTCACACTGTTTGAGTCAAATAAAATAAAATTTGTAATGAGAAATCAACCTTTAGCAGCACCTGAATTGTTGAACAACATGGTATGTAACTGTAGAACAACATGGTATGTAACTGTAGAACAACATGGTATGTAACTGTTGAACAACATGGTATGTAACTGTTGAACAACATGGTATGTAACTGTTGAACAACATGGTATGTAACTGTAGAGCAACATGGTATGTAGCTGTAGAGCAACATGGTATGTAACTGTAGAACAACATGATCTGTAACTGTTGAACAACATGATATGTAACTTTAGAACAACATGATCTGTAACTGTTGAACAACATGATATGTAACTGTAGAACAACATGGTATGTAACTGTAGAACAACATGGTATGTAACTGTTGAACAACATGGTCTGTAACTGTTGAACAACATGGTATGTAACTGTTGAACAACATGGTATGTAACTGTAGAGCAACATGGTATTTAACTGTAGAGCAACATGGTATGTAACTCTAGAACAACATGATCTGTAACTGTTGAACAACATGATATGTAACTGTAGAACAACATGATCTGTAACTGTTGAACAACATGATCTGTAACTGTTCTTTATGCAGTGAATAACAATAACAGACCATGCTGCTTTAGCTTTAGAAATTATCAGCCTTGTACAGGTCAGTGTTGCTGTGCATGTAGTATCAGCAATAACTCTACTGATGTCATTTGTAGCAATGGCTTCATCCTGACATTGGTGATATGTGAAAAGAACTTGGACCAGTTATTGGAGTATTAGACCAAATAAGATAAGATAATATCTTTATTTAACGAAGGTAACACAGTTAGACAAGAAAGTACATACAGCATTAATAAAATATTGCATATACCAATCTAATTTGAAATGTGGCCTTCTAACGTAAAACAACAGCAATAACAACACCACCTATGTACATGCACCCGTGTACACACACACACGCACACACACATGCGCATCATCATTCACACGCGCACGCTTATATAATTACAAACACTTATCATTCAAATGTAGATTAAGAAGTATTGATCAATAATGACACGTACACATAAAAAATAATCTAGATTAGCGACAGACACTCATTTATACCAACATGTATACCGTTAATAACATTAATTATGTAATTGTTATCAATGATACGTATATTTACTTAGGTATTATACGATTGGTATTTCAAATACAGTTTTGCTTAAAATAGTATACAATGGACGTTTCAAATCGGAGATACATGTAATTGTTGAACAAAGACAAACGAAGATGTCATGTGTTACAGAAACAGATATTTATGATCTGTGAAGGACTGGAGGCATATACATTTATATATTATTCTACATGTCTACACAAGGAAGGCATTCACTATGAACCCTATTCATGTATAACTTGTCAGGATTTAACGTGTAACAATGGAATAAAGATTCGTAGATCATTTAAATGAAACCACTAAATGTTCACTGTCATCATCAACATTATATTACATATGTGTACAAACAAAAAACACAAAACAACAACAACAGCTCATTTATATATACTTCATGTATATCGTAACCATAAACCTTATTAAGTGGCATTGCTAGTAAAAACATAATTTGTATACATGAATATAC
>ENA-OREC01001057-OREC01001057.1-marine-metagenome-genome-assembly--contig:-NODE-1057-length-13051-cov-10.542315_pt1 | contig 13051 bp, 8 predicted proteins | sample MGYA00248626_ERZ508543 | MGnify/ENA primary metagenome ERZ508543 (study PRJEB26211, sample SAMN05518279) | marine metagenome | isolation source: Puget Sound, Washington, USA | host: Bankia setacea... | reverse complement strand
TACGCAACACGCAATCATGATTATATGAACTCTGACTAGGTCGATGTAGATGTTTCTGGTGAATGACTAACCACATGCTTATATCTCCCGCCCTTTTCTGCTGTTGATTTGACTTATGCATGTCTTTCTAGAATCCTTAATTACATTACTAGCATTGTTGCGGTAAACTCACAGAGAAAAACGGGCCTCTAAATCAGACAAGATGTTGCAGAGTTCGTAATTTTTCGTGGATTTATGGCAACAGTGAACTAATGATAAGGAACCTGTGTTGTTTGTATTGAATTACTCACTACTGCGAACTGTGAACTGCTATCGTGCATGGAAACCTGCAAGTATCGGTGCCTGAGAAACAGATGTTATTTGATCGTATGTCATCATAACAAATTATAATGGCAATTGGCATCATACTGATATTTTAAATTTGTATAAAGTTCAAAATGCCTACTTAGCCACTAATTAAACTACGTGACATTGAATAAGTCGGTAAACGTTCTTCGGTATATCGATGTTAAGGAATTACAAGTTTAAACGTTTTGTGTTTAAGTCGAAAAATGTATATTAGTATAAAGATATAAGAGAAATGCGTGTTAAAACGCTGCTTAGATTAATAGTTATTTTTTATTTCGATCGGCGTTTTATAACCTTCCCTGTGTTCGATTTACCGTAAAAAACAACACAAGTCAATACAATTTTGTAGTGTATGTATATGCCGATTAAATAGATCAGTATACATACATAGACAGTCACTGCCTGTACAATACTTTGTCACATTCAAATACACATGAAATTTCAAACAATGCTGACGAATCTCAAACATTGATGGATTGCTATGTATTTGGTGGTGAATGATTTTTTGAGAGGGTTGTACATTTGTGTAAGGTGATCTATTCAAAGAAAGTCATTTCACGATCGTGTAAGTTGTTTAAAGATAGTAACGAGCGTTCTGACAAGTTCACGAAGTTTACCGAAGAATTACGAGTGATTTTGTATGACGCCCAAAACGAACTATGAAGATGAAAACAAAATGGTAACACAGTTATTGTAACGTTTGGGTTTAATGATAATGGTCGAACTTATACGGAATTTACCGATCTTATCACGAACGAAATACCTTAACTGTCACTATTCTGTCAGACATTACTGGCAAAGACGGAGTTCTGATCAGACCTTTAGATGCCACGATAGTAATTAATCAAGACGTAAACTTTAGTATTGCTTTAGGTTACTGTTCTATGCAATTTCAAGAAAACATTTGAAACAGCTCAGTCTTTGCATATACACGTCTTTAACAAACAAGCACAGATGAAATTCATGTAAAATGACAACTTTAAAAGAAAGCAGTTTTCTGTGGACATTTTCATTTGAAGGTCATTCTCTTTGTTTTAAATCAATTATGTTGTTTTTTTTAATTTCTAGTTAACTTTGATTGGCAACCGGCATAATTACACACACGTATTTGGCCATTTACAAGAACAGTTTATGGACATATGGTCGAAGTAACTCGTAGGCAACAGTCTAATGTACAAACCAAGATCAAGTATTCTAGTATGCAAAAATCCAACGTTAATGATGTTAATGTGCAATTATGAACAAACTAAAATATACGATCTTTCAAAGGGAGCAAAGCAAAGAACAAGTACACCGCATCAGAAAAAGAAATAAACTTATATATTTGAGTTGATGAATTCAATCGAAGCTGATGTGTTTAGTGAGCATGACAAATTTCATAATGACATGGCAACTATTTCAGAATTGTTGAAGCAAATAGACAAGGAAGTGCATGCGCATTTAAAGTCAAAGATATGTGCGTGGTTCGTCAATGATATTAGTAAAATGGTGAATTACAATGAGTTTGCAACTTGATACATGTGTTCGCTTTGTTGTGCCAAGTCAAGCTGAACATTGAATAGTGTAGACGCATTTAATCTCTGTAAACAACATATTCGTCCGCATTTGGAAACAAAACAGAATGAAACTGAAAACTCGGTAACACAACAACACCTGCATATAAGTAAAAGCACATCGGGTACAACACGTTTTGTAAGTTTAGCAACCTTCAGTTTGAAGTATTATCACCCTTACGAAGGCCAAAGACTCACCCCGTTATTCCATGTATCAGAGTTAAGTGGTAACGTGGAAGACAGACGGACGAACGGTCAAACGGACGATAGGGCGGACATGATTGAAACACTTTTTGAGAAGTTTACTGTTTAAATATCAATAACGCACATGTCAAACAGTGTATTATACATAAAGAGATCTTTTTAAAACTTGCACAGTGCATACATTGTATCACTTTTCGGTGTGTTATTGTCAACTTTTCGATAAATATACACTAGAATCAAACTTTGACTAACGAAAGGTTCAAACACAAGTACTCACTTTAGCTTAGTTCGCACATCTTACTATTTTTTACTCACACTTTGTACATTCACTCCTCTCTCTCTCGCACCACTCTGATTCAAAGAAATGAAAAGAGTGATTAAAACTGCATTACGTATACAAGACAAGGCCCCTTTCTCCAGATCTTGTAAACATTTCAACAATTTTTACCAGGGGTTTGTAGTGTTAGGAGTCTCATCGAGTTTGCTCAGCTGCTTTTTTAATAACCCCTGTTTCTGTTAACACCATCTTGACAGATATCAGTAAGTACTTAAGCCAGGTCATTATTCCACGTGTTTGATAAATCCCCATGGCCCCTCAACCCATCTAACCCCCGTGTAACATGATACAACCGAGAATCCGAAACAAATCAACAACAAAACAATTATTAGAGAAAAAAACCAATCTCCACTGTTTTACATATATCAGTGAGTAGTAAAGCCAGGTCTTTTTTTTCCACGTGTTTGATAATTCCCCCATGGCCCCTTAGCCCCATCTAACCCCCGTGTAATATGATCAGCCTTAACATACTAGTACATGTAGTAAGTATGATAGGGAAGCCGCCACGAATCAAGAAAACAATTACGAGAGAAAAAACAAACTTCACTTTTTTTCAAGACGTATAAACAAGAGACGTTTTTATTTACCTATCAGCTTGCTATGGGTAATTTTGAGATTTTTAAAATTGTTTTGTAAATTGTTTTTAGATATGGCGTTGCATACGGTCGTTGAACCGTAGATACTTTGTTATGTTGAACTAAAGATGTAAGGATGAAAACAAAGCTGTTCCAAACTTATTTTAACAGTACTAAGGCGACCCGAAAACGTTTTCATTTAATTTAGTTACGTTTGAGCTATAATCTGATGATAATTCACCTAAAAATGTGTTAAAAAGAAGTAAGATGTTTTGCTTTGGTCTTTAGTCCAATGTTGACCGGTTAAACATGCATCTGTTGGCGGTGTTTGCGTTTCGTGTTGTTATTCCATCATCACTATCTTTGACATCGAGACATTACCTGAATTGTAGAAACGTTTTATCATTTTTAGATTCGGTCCGCCGACTTATCTATATTCACTAATCATCAAATCTTCTTCAAAAGCTATTCTCAGTTCTGCTCTTGATACGATGTTTGCTCTGTTTCTACAAAAATATATTAATCGTGTGCGTTTATCAGCATTTTGTGAGCAGCATTGATATGATTGCATGATTAACTCCATCTTTACTCGCAGATTTACGAACGATTTTCTCGCATGAAACAATAGAAACAGTTCCAAGAAATGTATCTTCCCTTTTCGGCACGCTTTGGATTTGTTCTCTGGAGCTTTGTTCGTGATATTCGGTGTGGTCTTGTTTAAAAGACGAATAGAACATACACATAAAGAAAACACTCTGAAATAAAGAACTTCAAAATATCTAGAGAAAAATAAAACAAAAGCAGAGCAGACGAGAAAATAAAACGCGGGAAAACAAGGTTAGGTATAAGTAGCAGACGAGTGTAAATACTCCAAGACCCTGGTTGCGGATCAAAGCATAGACGAGCGTCGGTATTTCTTCGAGAAGGGGATACGGAAAGGGAGTTAGACGAAGGGTAATGAAGAGAGCAAAGGTTTATCATTTTTTTATTTCATACACGTGCAAAGCTCGTGGCATAGCTCCCTAAAAGCAAACACTCGGAACAACAGACATCGTAGATATCCCAAAATTGTGCCAGTAATCGTGCATCCAGTATCGGGTTATTTCTATGATGCCATGATAACAAGATAACAGAAACCTAGTTCCAACCACACACTCTTGAAAAAATATCATTCATGCAAATCTTCTACATGCACAAACTAATTATCATTTGTTTTAAATTTTACAACAAAGTGACGTATCTGGTTTCAAAGGCATGATAACGTAAACTCATTTTGGCATTCACTAGTCCTTTCGACGCTTCTAGGTTTTTTGGTACATGTATACGGTTCTGGCTGTGCTGTTGTTGAAGATACTGGTAGACTGCAGATCACAAAACACAACCATCTCTCAATTAAGCATCAATTAGTATGTGACGGTATTTTGAACGATGCTCTTTGTCTTTTTTTATTTCGATTGCCTGTGGGTGGGCAGGACAATGTATCAAAGCTTGAACAGACCTAGTACTGGTTGGTTTTAGGAAAAGGTATAGTCGATGAAGCGTGATTGACTCGCATGTTGTTAGTTCATAGTTGTTCCTTATTTGGCACACAAAAAAACCCGCAGAACTTTATATACGAACAAGTAGTACGCCTGCCCACGTGACTAATAGTACCGAAAAAGGACTTTCTTTCGGTGCCAGCGAAAATGGTCGACCGTTATTACAAATTACTTTTATCATTTTAAAGCGACAAAACACAAGGTTGGCAACTGCAGAATTTCAAGAGACCCCTGGAAACAAACAAGGCAGACACGCGAAACAAATAATCACATCTGACAACGGTGGAATTTAAATTACTGTAAACAAAATATATGGACCCTTTAACTCCTCACATAACAACTCAGAAGTCTCATCTTACTTCACGTGCACCTGTTACACGGATACCTTCAGATATTTTCCACAAATCACGTGTATGTCAAGAACATATGTCGAAAGTAAAGTCCGAAGATTTATGTTATATATGGTTTGGTTTTCTTCATCGTTATATTCATCCTAATGTCAAGGTCAAGGGACGTGTACATTAAGCTGTATTACAAACCCTTTGACAAACAAGCACAACAAAGTTTAGTTTACTGAAATGAGCACAGTATTAGGTCTTATTAATTTAACTTCCTTTCTATTAAAAACAAAATTCAGAATCAGAGGTGATTGTTTATCAGGGGGTTTATGTAAAAGAGGTTTAAACGCTCTGAATTTATTTTCAAAGCATAAACTCATGTTTTGTCTCCATATTTTCAGAGTTGAGGTATTCTATTGTAAATAATTGAGATGTGTTTTTTTGTGTTTTACATTCTCTTCACCTTGTGTATTAATGTATTCGCTGAACAATCCAACCGACTAAGCAAAATCTTGCACCGTAAAGTTTGAATACACAAAACAACCTTCAAGCAGGCAGATGGCGGGAGCGAGAAAGTACACATGAACAAGTGAAGGCCCAATTCATCACCCTGTTTGACATTTTGCTTACTCGATGGCTGACTTCTTGCTTATACCAGGAACATATGGGTCGCCTTTATTGTCGACTGGCATGGCTTGTATATTTAGAGAAATGAATAAAACATGGAAAAAAGCTTTAGATTAAAAAAGGGGTTTGACAGCACGTCCAAATATATTTGAAATGAATGTTGGAATTGACAAGAAAATGGCTCACGAACCAAACTCGTACATGTATTACATCAGTAGCAGTTGTTAACATTTAAAATAGATGAGGGATTATATATATATAAGGCGATATTGAAAAGAAATATGAATAACAAAATCAGATTATGTTAACATTTGAAGGGATGGTGTGATTTGTGGTGAGTGGTTGAAGAAAAACAAATGTTACGTCTCGAAATAAAAAAAACACACTTAATCAAAACCTAATGTTTACATTTGAGGGCGAATTCATGCTACATTTGTTAAATCCGGGTTGAGAGACAGACGAGGAAAACAACAGCTTTACATAAACTATGGTTTTAATGTTTCATAGTTGAAAAAAATCAGGGGTTGTATGTTTATATTAAGGTTTTAAGACATAATAAATGTGTTTCGTACGGGATCTTAATCAGGTTTTATTTAAAAGGGGCGGGCAAAACCCGACAAGATAAAAAGGGGGTTGTATAAAAAGAATCAAGACAGAGGTAGACATGCTGCAGTAAAACTGGGGACATAAACTATAGGGTTGTTACACACTGCAGTGGCAGCCTGCTTGTCGTATTTGTTTATCTTGAAACAATCAATTAGAGGAAATCTAGCGGCCAAGCAGACTTGAAATGACATTAATGAAGTTGATATATGTGAGTTTTTGTCAAGGTTTGTATTCATGATTCAGTTGAGAACTCACCAGTTAAAAAACTAGAAATGTCATAAAGCAGTGCATGTACCGTATACTGTTAGATTACACGTGATTAAGTCACATGACACAGTAAAGTAAGGGAAAGGGGAACGCACTGACACCGAGTACACTTCGTTGCATGTATACCTTGGAGCTCTGTCTGAAATTGTTCACATGTAGCATTATTTGATCAAAAGTTTTTTTTAAATAAATTGTATTCAAATGATTCCCTCAGGATGGAGGTACATAACCAAAATGTATACACATGTTGATTTTAAAAGCCCAGAGTTGTTGAATGAGAGAGCTTACATTTATAGACAGATGTAATTTTTACGTTTTTGCTGACGACGCAACTTTAACTGACAAAACACACATGTGAATTGTAGTCACCTTTATGTTACGTAATTATATAATTTGGTCAACTCTGTTTTAAAGACATGTAGGTTCAGACAAAATGTATCTGTCTACATCGTATTTAAGTTATTTTGAGCACGGATATTCACGGATTTCGTAAAGGTTTATACATTTTAAACTGCTGACAAGACGTTGTATGTATACATGTACAATGTAGGTATATTATATAAAATTTATGTTCTAACCAAGTAGAAACGCTCATGCTTGCTTGAGTTTGTATAAAGGTAATATATATTATAAAACGACCCCAACCCCCAGCAAAACCAGTTTACAAAGAGATCCAACATCGCTGTACCTTTCAAGCGTTACATATTTTGCTGTATGATGTCTTACAACGTTTTTATATTTATGTATTTTGCCTTGCACGGATGATGTTTGGCGCACGACTTGAAATTGCTGGCACACGCCAAAGCAAGCCACGGTCCGCTGCAAACAAGGATAAAAAACCTTACCACCATCCTGTGTCACGATTTACCTGGTGCCACCTAACAGTTTGCAAGTCTTGACAAATTTTATGTAAATATATGAAATAACCATGAATGTCATATGATGTTACGAGACAGGAAAAAGCAAACGGATCTATCTACCAATTAAATGTTGTTATAGTTCGGATACTATCGCTTTAACCCCGTCGAAAGAAGAATATATAGTGAAATTTTAGAAACTGAAGTTAACTTATAGACGTGTACACTCCATATAATATGTACGTTTTAAGGTTTTAATACGTTTGATAATACAACTATGGGTAGGCCATTTTATTGCTGTTTTATATCCTTTCTATTTCAAAGTTATATTCTTTCATTTGATAGTCATCTCACATGTCGGCTCACTGACGCCTTGGTTACCTATATCTCCTCTTAATAAGGTTAACTAACCTCCAAAACTTAAAACGTCCACGAACAAAATCGTACTATTTCGACATGTTTCGATAAACCATTGCAATATGTTGTAAGGCGCTTAAATAAGTAGTGATCAATCCCTCGGTTGTCATTGGCCAACGAAAATTACCGAAGATTTACGAAACCTAACGACCTTTACGGAGAAGCTCACCTATTGTATACTTTAGCCGAGAACATCATTGCTACATCATGCTCGCAGAACCTTAAAAGCATGCTCCCATTAAACATATGCAATTTTAGTTTATTTGGTACACTTGAAAAGGACATGTAAAATATGTTTTATGGCCGTAATACCTTAACATCAAGCTAGCAGTAAACCTAGCCAATGTTGGTTTAGTTGGTGTATTTGAAAAGGACCTGTTTTGTGCGTCCTATTAAGATGCAAATTTATTTTCAAGCGTGCGGTCTCTCTCTTTATAGGAATGTGTTGACAGTGGTTATCCATCAAATGCTCCAGTCTTGGCTTTTCAAATATGATTTAAATATTGCGTTATTGGACGAACTTCTGAGAGATTTTATGCATCGTTGTATGAAAGATTGTCAGTTGTCCCGTAACAGAAAAACTTGACGGCTACTGATCGCATCTCATAAACGTCTCAAATCAATCAGATGTCGTTTTAGGTTCGATTGTGTATAAAGTTAGACTTTCTTATTGTCGTTCTTGATTATATTTTACTGTTGTAATTGTAAGCACAGTTTCCTTCAATACGTTGGTCAATGTTCCCTCCGGGTACCTTTGGCATGTACGTGTACTTGTATTTTACCTTATTACCAAGGTTTAAGGGGTCAAAATAAGGGGTCAACATTACATCTATGATTGGACATAACCATAGTAACGAAATTTTACTATTAATTCAAGGTTAAATTTGAGTATGATGACATAGCAACGGTGTCACCAGAACAGTATGTGCATTGTTTACCATAGCAACAGAACAACGGGGAATGTTTTAATTAAATCACATGTGCGTCAGAGAGATTTGATTTCTCAGCGGTGTAGATTTGATGGGTGAATACAGCCATGTACATATAGCTCTCACATTGGGCATGTCGTTGTGTGATATGTTAAAACTGCATTGCCCTTAATAGTGTTATTATTAAATGACATAATGTAACAATTACATATATCATATTGCTCCGTACTCCTATATGCACGTTAGACACCAGCCTATACTGTCTTCATCTGAACTTAGGACTTCTATATTCCTACCCAACGTCTGTATACAACATTCACTGATCACACTCCATATAGCAATTTATTCAAACTTATATCTCTGCTTGCGTAACTAAAATATTTCGAAATGTCTTCAAATATGTGACTTCAGTAATGTTATATGTGTTTACCACAAACATTAACATCAATGTAGTATAAACAGCAATTTCTAGTTAAAACCGAGCATGATGAAACTATCCAATTTACTCGGCTTGTCATATACATGTATAGCTTCTTATTTTAAAACTGTATCCATGGAAACATTAACTTTGATGTATATGGTATATAGAGCAAGCAAAGAATACAACACAGTTATATATCTTATTTTATGAGCAATTCTAAATTAGATTATGAACCCCATTTAGGCTGGCTCGACGGCGATTTCTACTTTTGGAAATATGTAACACAAAGGCATTTCTATTTTATGTATATATTTTGAATTATTTTCCTTTTAACATACACTTTTTAGATGGGTATCTTGTTGATATAGTAATGTTTACAAATTTGGTTATACAATATGTAGAAATATGATATGGTTGTTTACTCAGCCAACGCTGCGGCACACATCATAACACAAACCAAGGAGGAAAACAGATATTTATGAGACTTTACGAAATATACATAACAGATAAAAAGAAATGATGAAAACGTGTATATTTACGCTTCTATTTTGCTTTGTAATGTACTCTATATGTACTGAGCGTTTGATACTAAAGTAAAGTTTAAATGCATCGTTCTAAGGCAACTACGCAACACAGTGGCCTGAACAATTCTCAAAGAAAGAAAACATGTTACAAAGTCAGCGTCTAATTCAAATACCGATTCAGAAAGTAAACGTAACTCCATTTGTGACATGCTGGAAGAGTTGGGCTTTTTTAGTTAACTATTTATTATAAAAGGATCCAGACTTTAGCTTTATCTACGTTATAATACGATGGCATCGACTATTCCACTCGTGTTTCTAAAGCTTATAGTACGTATTCTCTTTTAAAATTCACAACTTTATCTAACACTTGATACGATTTGAATTGATGTACACTTTAGAGCAACCCAAATCTTGAAAGCCATAGATACGTAACGCAGATGAATAAGCCCTTTGACAATTTTTTAAAAAGTGTGTTTCTATATGAATACTTTCAATAACTGCTTTTTAGGAGCGTATTTCGAGGGGTTAATGTTAGAAGGTTTTATCTGGGTCTTTATGTAATACCACTTAACACAATTTCGACTGCATCCCACACTGTCTCCATTCAAAACTGTATTCAAATTATTAAAAGGATCTACAAGTTGCATGATACACATACATGATTTAAATCCCCGTACAAGTTCAGCCCCTATATAATGTTTGACCCGATATAAACCCAGGCACTCAGTCTACTTACGTATTATGTCTTTATAAAAATGAAACCAGGCGAAAAATCATTGGCAACGAAGCATTTCAGAGTTTGCCACAATCAAAATTACAATCTAATGAACCTGAATTGGTCCAGCGCCTGCCAGTAACTCAGCAACCGCTTGTAGGATTTAAATGGCCTCAATGATTAGGAGTTCTTCGGTGCCAGATTAAAAATGGCGGCAAAAGTGTGTGATGATTTTTTTTCCATTGATGCTATTGAGACTTTACAAACACATTTACAACTATAATGATACATAATTGACTTGTAAATACACGATCAACAACAAGTACTAGTTTACATCTAGTCTGAGAGGGAGACTTTGAGTTGACCTATTTCCTGGTTCTGGTGTATAAATTATTCAGAAAAAGTAGTTCCCGGTTGTTTGGTCATTCTTTCTACAACCGCTACTGTTATAGATATTTTTTCATTTTGACTCATGCTGTAAGTTTCTGTTTTTACACTCTTGCACGTGAAGAATGTTGAAAGGGCCAACTTTTCCCGCATGGTTATTTTTGTTAAACACGCAATGTATTATTTCAACAGTTTTCAACACTGTATCATTAAATTTCAAGAAATTCGTGGTTTCAATACCTTATCATTACCTATTCCTTCAAGCTAGGTTTTTTTTCCAGTGTTGGTTACTCATGCGCATGATGGCACATTGAATCAAACACGCTAACCCTGGGTGCAATGTAACTATATATACTTACCTGCTGTTTTTGGAGAACAAATAGTTGCCAAACTTTCAAACGTAGAATAAAAGGGACTGTAAACACATGTATAATTATACTTCCCAGTACCTAAATTATGGGTTTCTGACATGATAAAACATTAATTGCCGTATCTTCTGCTGTACTGGTGTGTCACGTGGGTACCATTGATCGCGAGAAAGGAACAACATTGTCTCCACTAGCTGTAGTCGGTCCACTGTACTGTTCACGTTGTTACCTTACACGGGTCCTTACCATTTTGCAAGCTCGATCTACATTGCTTAACATAACATTATCTCGGTAACTGTAACCTTCCATTGTAACTGAACACGGGCAACCGGCCATGTGGGCAATGGTACGGAAACATGGGCACGCTTTTTTATGGCTGTGTCACTGCGGATGTTACACGTTTGTTGTGGCACAAAGGAGCAATCATCTGTGATTTGTTACAGTTGTATTTAGTGCTCAACTTAAGCGTTTTATCTATATTGCCTTAATTATGTAACCTAGTACGCGTGCAGTGATATCTAAACGACCCAACTTTCTCTGACTTTCTCACAGTTTGATTTTGGGGTCTGTGTGTTTTTGCTGCTTCCAGAGACTCTCTTTTTTTTGGTCGTTTTCTCTCACATAGCATGATGGTAGCCATGAATTGAGATATGTTCGTTTTATTGGTTAATTCTATGCTTCCTGCCTCAAAAGCCTACAATCTACCTTAGGTCCATACAGAAAGAAAGACATTCAACCGGCCCCCGACAGCGGCATTCAATGTATGCATGGTCATTTTGATTTGCTTAGATACTCTATTTCCTTTAATTGAACGATTTCTACAGGTAACAATTTAATTAATTCCCGTGTTATGAATAACTGCACTTAGGCCTCCATTGTATGAAAGGACTAGGCGGAACAATCGGCCGTTTATTCAACTCTCTCTAAAACACTCGACCGCAGAAATTGTGGCTTTAACTTTGGCAGCTTGAATATTTCACATATGCCTCTTCTTTTCACTTGTACTTGATAACATTTGCGTAGTCATGTTTGATTTCTGTGGCGAATTGCACATTAGAGTGTTTTATTTCAATCCATAGAAACTCGAAACAGTTGGCCCCTTATCCAAAAGCGACTGCAGCTCTCTAATGAATATCAGAGCCGCGTAACTCGAACTTTCATTAGTAGTAGATTTAAGAGTTTTTAAATCCCATTTCGCTTTAATCAAGCCTCACCTTCAAATGCTCTGTACCCATTTACCCATTGCTATAGAAACACGGGAAAGGGTGCATTCTGCTTGGGAAAATATACATTAGTTGTAAATTATGTTAGCACGACATTGTAATGGCTTGAACTGGATTCGAAACCAAATGTTATCGCAATCTTTCATATTCAGTCTTGCTGTCTTTCAGATATTAGTCCGCTCATTTTTTAATATTTTGGATTTCACGAGTTACAGTGGACATAATTCGACGTGTTTTAGAGGTTTTTGTTTCAAATGAGGCTGTATTTACTGCACATGTAAAACAAACAATACCCGACTTGGTCAACGCATCATCTTTGGGCCAAGCAAAACCATCGCTGTCGTCGTCAACCAGTCTATCTACGACCCGCCAATGTTCGTCTATCATAACAATCCGGGTAGGCTAAACACTGATATCACAATCCGGGTATCCTTTCAATTTTAATAATTTCAAAAACTTTTATTTGTGTGAGAGGCGTAAGTTGTTTGCATTCTAGAGTATCCCGACAGATAAAACCACCCAGCGTATTATTTACCCTCGTTTAAAACCCACCATTTATCACCCCCCTCTCGCTCTACCTATCTCTCTCTCTAATAGAACCTTATCGGGGCCACGGGAGGATAAAAGTGACCCGTAGTACTATCAAATCGGGGATTATTAGTCGTACAACCTATCAGTCCCTTAGTTCCGGCATATGCACGAAGACCCCGGATGTCATTTACTAGTTTCAGTTATATATCTGCTAAGTGTTTAAGAAGTTAAAAGTAAAGCCAGCACTTTTCTAAACACGTTTTTATTGGTTGGACTATTCTTTGCT
>ENA-OREC01001056-OREC01001056.1-marine-metagenome-genome-assembly--contig:-NODE-1056-length-13051-cov-11.174811_pt1 | contig 13051 bp, 8 predicted proteins | sample MGYA00248626_ERZ508543 | MGnify/ENA primary metagenome ERZ508543 (study PRJEB26211, sample SAMN05518279) | marine metagenome | isolation source: Puget Sound, Washington, USA | host: Bankia setacea... | reverse complement strand
AAAGCATCCTGAATGTTATGTCTAAATATTTGGTCATCTTGAAAGTCACAAAGAAAACCAACTTAAAATATAAAACATATAAGTGAAATAATGGATATATACCACTTATTTTCAGTAATATCTATGCATTCCTACAGCTAATGGACGATAACGTATAGAATGCCATATATTCAGTAAAAGTAGTCACATTTGAAATCATAACTAGACAAGAAAATAGACTTTCCTGACACAATGAAGATTTGTTTGGAATTCTGGATCGTCCTTTTGTACATTATTATATTGGAAACTATCTTTGTAACAAGTGCTCTATCTACATGTAGAATCTACAATACTTTTTCATCGCTTGTGATCGAATTAATAATTTGGTAGATTTAAACGGAATTAGTTTGTGTTTTACATGCGGTGTAAAAAGGTTAAATGGTAGTTATTTGTTTAATATTTTAGGGAATTGAGATGGACCTTCTTGATACAGAGATTTCCGATATGAACGACGTTCCCGAATTCCTGAATGAGCTGATCCCTTACCGGTGCCCTAAATGTGGTCACACCCGTCGGTTCGCTACCCTAAGAGAATTGCGCCAACATTTACAGCGGGACCATTCTTATAAGATGGGCTGTGTCAAACCTCACCCTCGAGCGTCCATATTTAACTCTCCAGGAAAACAGTCAATCAGTCAAAACCAAGATGGCGACCAGCGTTTCTATGACAGTAAGGGTGGCAACCGAATTGGTGAAAAGTTTAGAATTGATAAAGAGAATTATTACACGAGAGACGCACGTGAGGACTCTCCACTTCTGAGAACGTTCAAAGACGAAACAGCGATGCTAGAAATGGAACTACAGAAAGCCAAACAAACAGAGTTAGCCAACAAAGCAGCGTCTCTGCACAACCTGTCAACATCTTCCATAAATACGGACTTCCGGTCTAGTATTGACAGCATACCCACGAAGTTTGAACCTAAAATCAAAACAGATCGACCACACTTCCACCATTTACCAGTGCCAACTCTTCAAACAAACGTTCTTAACTTCGCTGATAGTGCTACTTTAGAAATGAACACGACACCATGGAACCTGCCTTCAAACGGTCTATACAGTGTCCCCACTACACATGCTTCAACCAGTAAGCCTAACGTATTGTCTCCTGACATTCAAACTGGACGTAAAAACATAACACCAAGTACTTTACCGTTACAAAATCTTCAAGACAGTTTGAATTCAGAAGTTATGAAGTCGAGGTTCCAACATTGGGCAACTACGGATGCTCTCTATGATACCCAAGACTTGTTGAAACAAATGGAACACGAGGCTGAAAGCAAATGTAAGCAGCAAAGGGAGATTATTGAACAACTTGTGCATGGTAAGTGCATTAATATCGGACCTGTATCTCCCATCTATGTATAGGATTTATCCTGGAAGTTAGTTTATTATGTATGGCTAAACGCAGTTGATCACTTGAAGTCACACCAACTCAACGTTATATGTATCAGAACTTTGGTTGTATCAGTGTCTATTAATTCAGTATGAGTTAAAACAATAAAGAACACGACAGCAACGACTTTAAAATAACACAAGTATTAAAATCTGCTCAGTGAAAATAATAAAAGCTGAAGCTTCTACTGGAATACAGGAATTGTTTTTGATTGAGTCTTCGCAATTTAGATATCAAGTCATGATTCTTTTTTGCATATAGACATACGAAGAAAAGACAAAGACCTACACACGACTACTGAGGATCATCTGCGTCTGAGAGAGGAACGCGAGCGTCTTCTGTCCGAGACCGAACTACTCACAAAACAGGCGGATGCATACAACAGCAATGTCAAACAAGAACTACTCAACCGAGACAAGGTCTTGGCAAATGTAAACAAAGAACTTGGAAAGTTGAGGGAACTGTCTGAGAAAGAACTAAAGGCTAAGGATAACGATGTTCTGGTAATAAGATCAAAACCATATATATGTAAATTTAAAACAAAATCTGGATGATAGTAATAACCTGTTGTTTTTTATAATGCACACTTGCTACATGAAAATACTCATTATATGCCTAGAGACAGAAGTTCGTGTAAAAAAAAGAAAGCAGGTAACAGTCTTATAGAGATTGGTATATTTGACAATACAAGCATAACACACAAACTCACGACATATATGATTTAAAAAAAATGTTTCATATACTATCTGTATAATATTCGAATTCACGCCCTCGTTCCATTATACGTTTAGGCCTACATCAGCATTGAATAGAGACGTGACGAAATTCTATTTCTAGCAATCGAGAGAGCGTGTGAAGAGACTCGAATGGGAGAGGGACACGTTAATACAGGAGACAGAGAGGTTGTTACAGCAGGCAGACAGTGACAGGACACTTCTCAAACAGACGGTTAAACAGAAGGAGACGGAGCTACACTCGGTGAACGTGACACTCAAACAACTACAGTAAGTAAGAGCGAACATTTCAATGAGGTTATGTCTAGAGTTTTCAATTTAGACTTTTTGCAGATCTGTAAAAACTACACATTGTATCTTTTGACAATCCAATTGGCCAAATGTCTGCTTGATATAGGTAGAACAAAACATGAGAAGAGTTAACATATCAATAATGTGAAAGGTTGTGTTTGTGTGCGTGCGTGCGTGCGTGTTTTTCTCTTTTAGTAAAGATCACTCACAATTTCAGTCGGATGTCCATTTGTAGAAAAGAAATAGCAGAAATAGCTAAAGCTTTGCAATAGTCTTAGCGTTATGGTCTTGTGAAAAGACTGGTTCATTAACATAAACATACATTGATCATCAGATGACATACCGCCTCCTCGATAGCCTAGTGGTAGAGTGCTGGCTTCGAGTGCGGGAGGTCCCGGGATCAATCCCCAGTCAAGGACCGCATCATACAAAAGACGTTATAAAAATGGTACCAGTAGTACCCTTGTTTATAGCACTCAACATTGAAAAGGGAAGTACTGGCTCTTTCTCAAGAATTAAGATAAGAAAATAATGTAATGGATAAGATCTGGTATAGAAATCCTTCGAAGTCGGAGGCCATTGGCCGTTGTGGCGGGAATGAAAAAACAGAATGACCACGCAGAACTGACAAAAGTCGAACGTTATTTCTTTTTAAATCAGATGACATTGCTCTTGACCTTATACGCACCAAAGGAACTGTAATATCGACACAACTTGACCATCGGTAACATAATGATTGTTAATTATACTTTGAAGATTATAATATACACATGTATGTAGTTTGATCTTAGGAATTACTGATCTGGTGAATATGCTGTTCCATTTTTGTTTAGGTCCAACCAAGAAGCCATGTTAGAGAAGACTATGACTGTGTACAGGAACGCAGAGGAGAGTCGCCTAGCAATGAAAGTTGCCATAGATACCAAGGAAGGTCAACTTACCCACGCTGTGCAACAGATAGACGACATGCAAACACTGCATCAACGACTTGTAGAACAGTCTACAGTTCTGACTGGTAATATTTGATTGTGCAATTCGATAGCCGATATAAAATGCTGAGCACGTTTATGCATTTTGGTGTGTATTATTCATATATCTGCGCTTTGAATGAAGAATAATAAAACACATACCTAAATAAACGAGGGTACTTTATTGCAAAATAAGGCTGAAGCTGTGATGTTTGGTTCTCTCGATTAGTAGGCACCATAGACCATCCATCTTACTCTTACAACCGATGTCTCCGTTTGCTGTTCTATATAACTGATATACTACTGAACAACATGGCGTTTATCTTGTCGACGCTATCGAATATGACCTCTCCTCAATGTTACCCACTACGTATCTAGCAATGACGTTGTCGACTACGTATCTAGCAATGACGTTGTCGACTACGTATCTAGCAATGACGTTGTCGACTACGTATCTAACAATGACGTTGTCGACTACGTACTGACAATATTGTTGACGATGACAGCACTAATAGTCATGACTGTAGAACAGAGTTTCAGTTTCTTTGTAAGGGATTACAATAACGTTGTTTTTACATATCAAGCAGATGAGAACACAGCCAGCATGCAACGTCTTCTCAAGGTTAAAGTAGAACAGCTACAAGACCTGGCGACACAGCTTGAAACACTAAAAACAGGTACATACACAATGTCATTTCTTTCTGATATGTTGAAGTTCATCTGAATTCCAAAGCGTTGCATACTTTGCATAAACAGAAACAGTCTCTTTCAATCAAAACCATTCTTTCGCGGGAAGTTATCTGGACGTTGGAAGAAAGTGTTTGTTCAAAATACTTTGTTTATTATTTATATGAGATCGGCCCAACAATGAGTAATCATTAGGACGCAACACAGTCACCGTATTGGCCAAGAACGTTATAGTTTGAATGCCAATAAAATGCTTTCATTTGTGCCCAATGACCCGTATACATCTGTATCATTCAGAGAAGCAGAGATTGGAGGAGAACAGCCAATCACTAGCAGAGAGGGCGGAGTCTACATCTACAGTGGTGAATGGTCTTAAAGGAACTGTTAAGGAAAAAGAACAGGAACTCAAAGTCACACAAGTGTACGTAGCATGTCTGATAAGTTCCGACGTGAATGTCTAAACGGTCGCCTATTATTAGTATGGCCAGTTGTCTTACGTTTGTCGTATGCTTACAAGTATGAACATTCGAGCCAAATTACGCATTAACAAGAATTATCTCCCCTTTCTTCAACATTAGGTTTACTAATTGTATGCAAGTTAAAGGGTATTGTACTAAACACATGAACTAGTTTACACAGGTTTTATTTTTGATATACGAAGTAAACTCGAAGACGCAGTATTGAACTTTACTTTTTCCTTGCAGTGAGCTTCAAAATTTGAAATCATATTTGAGAAATACAGCCGATAAAGAAAGGACAGCGAGAGACAAACTTGAACTGTTTATCGAGGATTTGATTGGTCGAGCCGAGAAAGCTGAGGAGGAGCTACGCGTGCTAAAGAGCCAATCAACCACATCGATAACAACAAAGGCGGATAGTATTGTTGAGTACCAAAACATCTCAAATCAGAGTGGCAACTCTGAACGACAAAGGTTAGTTAGCACATTTTAACTTGAACCAAACTTGATCTACTGTTATACGTAAAAGTAACTTTTAAATGACGGTTTATATTCCAAATGACCAACCAGTAATAAATACTACGTAGACAATGGACCTAACTGTTTATATCAGCATGAGAGAACACTGTATGAGAAACGACAACAATGTGTTACTGATATATAATTAGAAATATTAGCGTTCATGGTATCATATACACTGTGGAGTTTGCGTTTAGGCTTTTCTCTTTCTAGATCGTCCCACATAGTAATTTAACATAAAACTTGATACGTCATCATGCAGAAGGAGAAGCTTTTGATTGCACTTCATATACGTTCACCAGACTAGCATTTTGTTTATGTTTAAGATTACCAGAGAAAATTGCACCCACCAAACCTCCAAGGAATAAATTAGACAAGACCCAAAACGACGGTCTTACCCCAGCTTGGCGAGCAGGGATAGAACCAACGCCATCAGTTGAACCAGATGAGTATCAACCAGACAAATATCAGGATCAGCTATCGTTTGCCATACATGTCCTAAACTCACCTAACAACGAAAACAATTATAATCAACCATCAGATCCCCATAGAAACCAGACAAGCTTACAGATCAATGACATCCCGAGATTGTCCCTTTTGTCATCTAGTCCTAAAAGAAGAAAAGATGGGTCCTTGAAGGATAGACGAGTAGATCAAAACTCTGGATATGACTCAGAACAAGAAACACGCTCAGCAGATTGTTCTACACTACCGTCCGAAATTAAACCTTCTTCGGTTCGGTACAAATCTAAAACAAGGAAGCGTTCACGTGGCAAAACTCGAGATAGTGACAGACGAAAATCCAGAACGAAATCAAGTGATAGTTATCTTCCTACAGAACGCCAGAGAGATACCGATGACGTCGCTAACGCGCACGAGGACAGTAGTGACGTCATGTCAGATTCTGAATATTACGTGGCCAGGTATAATAGTCGCAGACTACAAAAATCTCAAACAGATAGACGCAAAAGTCCATTCAGAGATGAGGACACCAAACGAAAGCGTAAAGAAAAACAAAGAGTTGCTCACGAAAGTGATGATGAGGGTACTCTTAATTATGTTACAAGACTTAGATCTAAATCCAAGAGCAACGGAAATACAACACAAATTAAAGGGGAAAGAAGACCAACCTCTGTAGGGCATTCATTGAGCACGGAGAGTGAGAAAGTTGTTACACAGAACGCAGATAATGGCAGCCAGGTTTTCTTGGGAGAAAAGATGACAGGCAGTAAAAAAGATATCAAGCAAGGACATAAAGTCCAGACAAAAGAGAGAACTCGAAGAAAAAGGTCAACATCACCACCACCTACTAGAAATAACAGACGAGACAAAATTGACAGATGGAAAGATAAAAAGGTACACCATGTGTGTGAAAGAAAACTGTATAATGTTTACGAGTGTTCTAATTAGTGTGTATAACATAGTTGGTGTAGTCAACTTTCACTCTACATTATACTTTATATTTATCATACTCATCAGTAGATATGTAAACTAATTTCAGTAATGCAACATTTAGTTTACTTGTTATGTTGCTTACCCAAATTGTCACTGGACGGTGGACCGATTTAACTCTTCCTTTGTTCGTTTTGCAGAAACCAGTCCAGACAAATAACACAATTGACGAACAGGAAATAACTCGTAAGTAATAGTAGGAACTATTCAAATATTTGATCTTTCTTGAAGAATGGCTTTTAGAATAACTCATGAAATCTTACTCTGAAGTGATTTTTTGTGTGTAACCAGATGAAACTGACAACGTACTATACGCACCAGCTTGTGTTATTGTTGCAATAGTTGATAGGATCACAATTACCAATAGCGGGTTGTATAAGCCTTACACTGTTACCATTTCCTGTAGCCCATACATGCGAATCGTTTGTTTGCTTTGCTTGATATTTATGCCTATCCTTGCTTTCGCTGTTGTAGTATCTGACATGCTGGACGAGCACTTGACTGATGGATTAGACAAACTGATGGACGAGCACTTGACTGATGGATTAGACAACCTGATGGACGAGCACTTGACTGATGGATTAGACAACCTTATGGACGAGAACGGTATACTTTGGGATGACATGGATACTCTGCCTGATGTCTCTGACACAGAACTAGATAGGGTAGGACTTGGTGTAGCCTTTGCCTCTGTCTTTTCTGTCTCCTTTACGAATGTTATGTTATATGATGTATGTATCATATGCGCTTTGAAGTTTGCCTTGGCTTCTGTAATTGGAAATTCCTCACCAGGCAGACTTTTTTATTATGGGAAATTCCTCACCAGGCAGACATTTTGTATTAACATGTATTTCAATCGTACATAAAAAGCAAATCACCGTTCTTCCCGTGTGGATTTAACAAAAGTTTTATTCATAGCGTTTGTATACGCTTGATAGTCATATTTTCTTCTTCATTAGAATATTCTATAAACAAAACCTACTCATGTCGGTATACACGTTTTAGTTTAACCTGTTTGCTCCACGTGCTATAATCACTGATTTCTAGGCGTCTACTTGCTTCTTTTACTGCAAATGCTCGTTACTAGTTAAGCTTTCACAACTCTTCTGCGCTAGGAACTATTTGTCTTTGCGTGCATGTGTAGAACGGTTGAAACATGACCCACTATTCACTGTGTCAACGTTTAAAGTAAATTGTGTTGGTCATTTGTTCGTCTAAATCTCTATTTTCAGGTCAGTCCGTCGGGAAGTGAAGCCATAGCGACCAAGAATACTATAATCGCCGTTGTCAGACAACCGATCAGCCCAGCTACAAAAGCTAACCATCAGGCAATTCAAGATTCTAAAAACATTCTTGAACGAATCCAGGATTTAAAGTATACCGACTCTGATTTCAGTGCCATCGAAAACAGCTTAGGATCAAAGAAATATGCCGATAAAACTTTGCCAAGAAAAATTGTAAGACCTGATATTAAACCATTTGCGTCGGCATCCAAACCCATCGTAGTAAACGCAATACATGCAAACAACAGAACTTCTATAAACAATGACCGGAAAGGTTTCTCTGGAACTATATTTAGACCGATTAAATCCCCAAACGAAAACGGAAGTAGTGTATCAGATAAAGACGTCACGTCCGGTGGAAAGGAAGTTCATAATTACATGAGTGTATCTCCAAAGATTGACATTTACGGTTCTGATGGTGCTTATAATGAAGATTCGTATTCTTCCCTGTCCGATAGCCATAAATTAGCAGATCCGAAAGATAAAACTTATAAGCATAAAGACAGAACTACAGACGAGTCCGTTCAAGAGAAAATAAAGCGTATAACAACAAAGTACAGTACAAAGCGTGGCGAGAATAAGTTTGATATAGATCAAGATCCTTCTATCGAAAATAAAATAAAGTCGATCAAGGAAAAGTACTCTGCTCGAAGAGAAAATATATTAGAAGGTCATGGAATTCGACCAATTAGTGACAGTCCAAAAGGTAACCTAACATACAATGGAATCAGACCAATAGATAATAGTCTAAGAGATAGCATATCACGTAATGGACTCCGATCAATAAGTGATAGTCCAAAAGGTAACTCAGCCTACTTTCCAGCACATACCTATGGCCAAAGGACGCATTCTTCGGGCCTTTCGCAATATAGGCTCAGTGGTCTATCTCCAAGACATAACGCATCACGCATCTCACCAAGAAACATTGCAACAGATCAAACGACTCTTGGGCGCTATCAATACTCAAGAGACCCTCTATTTAGAAATACTGATTATGTTAACACGTCTGCAAACTTGTCCTACGTTAAACCAGAACCTAGACGGTATACTGGTACATCCTATGATATGAACTCTTTATTGGTTCCTACAGAGGTTGCCACAGTTCAAAATCAAAACGGAGTCCCAGTAAGTCAAAGACCTGAACTGCAACCAGCTGTTTCTCAAGTGAAAACTGACAATAAGCAACAATCACAGCCCGTAGTAAAAGCAACTTGGGAAAGATTTGACGAATCCCCTTCCCCAAGTGTTGTTCCTGGACACATTAAAGGCGATGCCAACGATACAAAGATACAAAGTGTTGTTTCAAAAGAACTAGAAACAGTCAAAGATCCATATAGTGTGCCCCTGGGAAAGTCCAATCTTATGACTGATTCAACTAGTATTCGCCAAACAACAAATACACCACCAGATGCACCAGACACTCTTGATGGTCCAGTTCCAGTCAAAACGGTTGCACATGGACGATCTCAAGAACCGTACGATTCTGAAACCGAGAGTGCAAACGATTATCAGAAGCTCTTGAATAACGAAACAGACAATGATCTTAACAATACCGAATCTACTGAAACATATGATAAATCGTTTGAACGAAAACTGGGTGAACATTTAGATTTAACTTTACAAGCTGTGAAACCTGTGCATGAAATTATTTATGAGCCTACTACATGTGAGCCCTCTGAACAAGACAAAGCTGAACCAGTGCCAGAAGCTAGATCATCTGTTGAACACGTTAACGAATCAAATTTGTCATTATTTGAAGATGTGGATAATTCGGATAATTCATACACATTGTCAAAACCATTATCTTCGGCATTTGCAGCGGAGATGGACGACTTATCTATGGGATATGATACAAACAGCCAGTCTTATATAGATCTACCAGGAGGTGACGGTAGTTTGGCTGAGACAGATCTAGATACTGATACAGAAGCTGTAAAAAGAGAGTTTTATAAACATACGGGGAAGATTAAGGATATGTTAGAGCAAGTTAACCACAGGCCAGAGGTACACGAGAGGCAGATTTACAAACAAACCCGTAACATAGCATCGCCAGCTTCGTCGCAAGGTTAGCATATAGGGTGACAGAATTATATATACAATATAAATGCAATGGTGGTAGATGTGGAGACCTTTTGGCTTTGGTTATGGAATTGCATATATATGTAGTGGTGAACAGGCGATAGATTACGAGATGTATTGGAGCGTTGTGCTTGCTTGTTTTATTTATGAAAAATATTCTTTGTAAAAGTTTGCTAAAAGTTAGTGGTGCTGTACCTTGTATTTTATGGTGTCGGGATTATAATTACTTGTTTCAGTTAAGGTTTAGGTGTGCTGGTAGATTTCCTACTTAATAAAAACAATATCTAGGCGCTGTGTTGCTATTATTTACAGGTACAGGCGGCTCCATCGTCAGTTTCGTTATCAGCATGTGTATTACATAGTTGAATGTTCGCTGCATGCCTTATACGAATAAATACACAGTCATTAAATAAGATGTAATTTGTTTGAAGAAAAAGTTCGATGGAAATAAATCAGCTGTTTGTACCCCTTGTATTGTACTCAAATTAATATCCAAAATATAAAGCAGTAATTGAGGTTGTGACGTATGCATAAGTTAGTTCAGTTGTTAGCATGACATGCATTCACACAATTACCGATACACACATTCTAAAACTTGCATTCAATATCTCTCAAACATGGATTCATATTTTTTCAAAACTTTTCCAAGCTACCTTAGGTATACGTCGTTGTCTTTGTAAATGTGTAAATAAATAATTGCGTATCATTTAAAGTAAACATATTACATTGATTATGCAGTGTTCTCAACATTCTCCTTCCACTTGTGTCAGCCTTTTACATGTTTTACACTTTGTTTTCTCCGAATTGTAGCTACTGGTATAAAGAAACCACACACACACCTTATTGACCCCCTCTGAAATGTATAACCCTGACAAGTTTACAATATGGCCATAGGTTGAGGTTCTTCTCGGCTTCTTTTATGTCACCCCTGTTATGCTATTTTGTATCTTTCCTGGAATATATCTGGAAATTAATTACGTTCAAAGGAAAGGTTTTCAGACGTTTACTCGTGTTTCAACAACGATTATATTTATTATAAGATGAACACAAATGAACATATGTTACCGTGTTTACTTACATGTGTGGTATTTCTTTTATTGTAGCATTTGTTGTGTGAGAGACATTGTATAGAAAATAGACTGAAATTGCAACAGAGCATCTGAGCTTGTCATCGCAGTCAACGCTCTATCACGAGTTTTACATCTTAGATACGAACACTTGCTATTTGATATAACAAAACATTTATATTGATAGTAAATAACTATATCGTGAGGGAACTTACTTATTGAGCAATCGTTAGTTTGTTATAAGGACCTCAACTAACATGATAACAGTTGTGAATTACATCTATGGTGGTATGAAACGAGTTACATAGAGTATATCGTTTCTAAATAGTAAGCAGAACAGAACAGACAAATAACACGCCTCCAATTCATGCCAAAGAAATGCAAAATTAACTATTTATAAAAATGAAGCAAACAAGCAAACACAAAAACTTAACAAGCCTTAATCAAAGTAACACTACATATAAGACGAATGCCTTGGCGCCAGTAAAAAACGATCGGAATAAAATATTAATTAGATTATTATAATGGATATTCAAATGTATACATAATAGTCTGGGCTAGATCTTAAGATTGTTTTAGCTAATGTGGATTTGAGGTATATAATGTTTTTCTCTCTTTTGATTATGATAAAGGGAATATTCGAGACATAAAATCCGACGGGTACCTTTTTGTTTCCCTTGAGCAATTTTGTATCACCATTTTAATTAGCATTGTGCTATTGCTTATTTTGCTTATATGGTTTCACCACATGGATACCATACTAGTGTTGTTACTAGTATGTTTTTAACCTTACTTTATATCTATAGTTACCCTATTGAATGAGGACTATTTTATGCATATAAATGTAGTCCTGTAACCTTCGTTACCTTATAAAACTTCATAATGGTACGTTACTAATCACCTTTTATATGAGTTATATATATATTATAGATTGTTTTAAATGTAAACTAGTTTATACTGTAGTTTATGTGTAAAGATACATATGTACCACACAAGTTCTTATTTCGAATGTTCATTACATATTTAATATATCGTTACTATTATAAAGATAAAAAGGGTTGCGAGGAAAAAAATGAAATTTTGAATTTACTATTAGGAAAGTTATGTTGTTTCGTTGTTAAACTTATTAAACTAAAAGTGATATGTCAATGGAAAGACAATTGTAAACTACATTACTTAAAACATTTGCATTATTTTACGTTACCCAATTGCAGTATTATTTTTTTCAAAACTTATTCCACAACAATTGAGCATGAACTTCAAACAGTTCAATGTATACATATATACAACTTCAAGCTACAAATGTAGCTGTATATGTTAACAAACAATTGTCTGAACTCTAGTTAAGTTATTCACTAAAACAGTGTCCATGTTACCTTCAACAGAGACGTCGTCTTACAGTGAAGGGATGCCATGCTAAACAAACGTAAGATAGCTTACAGTCAATCGTTTATGGTGATAACAAATTGCTCAAGGGTAACAAAAAGGTCCCCGCCGGATGTTATGTCTTGAATCACGAATGTACCCTTAATCATAATCAATAGGGAACAAAACTATATACCTCAAATCCACGTTCACCTTGAACAAGCCCAGACTATATTAAACTACAACAATATACAGTGTATGCAATCTCTCCATGATACAGCTTCCTTCGACATCTTAGAGCGAATTCCTGCAATCGTCCGGGAAGCGACGCGACGAAGACGTGCTGCCTTGGTGCGCATATTCTCTTACCTAGATATGACATCACTATGTATGACGTCACAGGTTTGTCGGGAATGGCGTCTCGTCAGCAGAAGTCCGAACTTATGGAGAGTTGTGAAGGTTGAAAACGTCTGCGTGTCGGAAAATGTAAGTTATTTATAGGCCACGAGTAAAACAAGTACGATATACACTCCCAAGATTGTATCGTAAAACAAGTAAGATCTACACTCCCAAGATTGTATCGTAAAACAAGTACGATATACACTCCCAAGATTGTATCGTAAAACAAGTACGATCTACACTCCCAAGATTGTATCGTAAAACAAGTACGATCTACACTCCCAAGATTGTATCGTAAAACAAGTACGATCTACACT
>ENA-OREC01001055-OREC01001055.1-marine-metagenome-genome-assembly--contig:-NODE-1055-length-13051-cov-11.718051_pt1 | contig 13051 bp, 7 predicted proteins | sample MGYA00248626_ERZ508543 | MGnify/ENA primary metagenome ERZ508543 (study PRJEB26211, sample SAMN05518279) | marine metagenome | isolation source: Puget Sound, Washington, USA | host: Bankia setacea... | reverse complement strand
CATTTACTTGCGCAAGCAGAATTAGACTTATCAAAACAAAAGGTCACGACTAATTTGTACATCTTTATTTCTTACATGGCTATAAAAGTATAGGCTTTGTGTGATATATTAAGTGTTATTGCATTTTGACTGAATGAGTTTCCATTATAAGAACATATTGCCAATAAACTTTTTCTTTATTTTCTAAATTTGAATATGTTTAACACAGTTTTCTAGAGTTGACTGTACGGTGACTCACATGCCTGTAAATGTTGGAAAAAGCATTAGTGATGTGCCGCTATAGAATTGTGCAATTTCTGATGTGTGATTTTGGGGTAAGCAATTTGGGGTATTGAATGTTCACAGTTTGAAAATGCATTAGTTTTCAACTACATTTAGAAATGGCCCCCGGAATGATGTGTAGTAGTCCATATTGCCACAAAGTTAATTTAAGAAAAATCTACTTCAGATGTTCAAAAAGACTAAACGTATGGGTGAGTGTGAGAGGGTTCTAGGGGCTTCTACATTCAATAGCACTTGGAAGCCTCTCGCTTTCATCCTACGAAATATTGCATGTCGAGTACTCATTTATTAGTTTTTCGAAAGTGTTAAGAAAATACAGCAGGGCTTACGACATGAATGAATCTTTAATTAAATGAAGCAATTCAATATTTTAGTTTTTGAAAGAGTGTTACATTTGTCCACCATAATTGTTTCCTTCCTAGCAAGGTATATGGCCCATTCATAATATAGATCTCTTTTTTTTATTGACATATCGAGCCCCTAAAATTCCTTTAACGAAATGTTGGCAAAAAATGTTAAATTCTGCATGACATGGTGACCCTAACATCAGAATCCCTAATTTTGGTGTAATAAACGATAGGGTGATAGCTTTTTATCAGCTACTAAAATCTCATACCCTACTGTAAGAATAAAGCGTGTGAGGTGATGACTAATTCTGGAATTCTTGATTAATTTGTAACGAGAGATTTCAAAACCAAAAACACAATAATTGATATCAGAAGCCTTATTTAAAAACTTGTAAATTTTGTTGTTATTTTGGAGTGAATTATATCGGAAACCAAAACCATAAGTTTGTTGGGTTAATGACACATATTTCGGGGTTGAATAAATTACGGTAGTTCCATGAAATCCGAACTGCATTCCCTTTTTTGGGGGTAATCAGAAATCAGAGATTCTGTGTTGGGCTCTTGTGATTTAGTACCCTTAAACGTGATAAAGAAAATAACATTACCAAAAAACTTAGGGTAAACATGAAAATTTAAAACACGTAAGCCACTGGCCCCATGATTTAATAATCTATGATGGCAGACAGGGCAGATATGAAGCTGATGTAGGTAAATAATAATGCCATAAAAGGGTCCTGCAGGGGTTTTATAATCTTTGCAACCAATAGAACACCCATAAACTTGAAAAAAATAAAAGTACTTAAAACTATATATGACACAAGAACAGTTTTATACCATGGTTTGTATGCCAAGCCTTGGTTTATGCCTTGTTCTGTTAAGTAACATTTCTATACGAGATCCCCATGTACAGAAGCAATGTGAATGGTCAAAAGTTTATTATTGAAACCAGTGCATTTCCCTTCGAGCAATGTTTATATATTCCAAAATGGTTTGCCTTTTCTTTTGTGATAGACCCATCCATGCCTGAACAAGGAACTGAAACATTGATCTCGCTTGCGTGCAAACATGAACTGTCAAAATCTATTCATGAACTCTGCAGATATCGAATGGCATTGAAATATATTTTAATTTCAAGAAACGTATTTAGCTATATCCTGTTATTGACATGTCTCGTGAGTGACCTCCGTCGATATTGAATGGCGCATACCAAAGTTGAGATATTAAACAGATCTTGAAACGGCCCTGCCATGCAGAACGCTGAAAAAATGATATCTAAGTTTTGATTTTTTGCTTATGAAAATTATTTGATCCGAAAGATAACCTTTATCGAGTAAATATCGTCATTGTCAGGCGTTGTATTGTGCTGTCTGCTCCACCCAACTTTTTGATTGTCATATATTGAAGATGTAAATGAGAAATCAGTTTTACCAAGTATGCCATGATGCATCACTGGTTTAAATACAAATTATTTCAATCATTGTTAGTTTATTTTTGTGTCAAAGTCGTATTTTGATACAGAAATCCGAAAAAAGTTTTACCAATACCTCAAAGCAAAACCATTGTAGCGTTTCAATGAGATTAGAGTGTAGATGGAACAGTTTTGCATTGAGAAGCTCGTTTTGATCGTCGTAAATTGAAGATTTAGTGTTGATAAACCCAAATTTAAAGCTCCTATCTTGACAGCTATGTGCTCGGACTATAATGGAACTTGTGACAATAACGATTAAAATGATTCCTGATAACATTGTGCCCGATATTAAATATGATATTAGACATGTACAAATGCCGCGTGACAGGGCTTTAAAGATCAGTTTCAGCTTTCAGCTCTTTTTAAGCGGTCATTGATTGTTATCGGTTATATCGTTTGTATCTTCGTTTGTCATAAAACACAAAAGTAATGACAAACGTTTACTAAGAGCTACTAATTCAGAGTATCGGGTGTTAGGCTTTTCTTATACCATTATACCGGTGTTTATATGTGGCGTATAAAAAGTGGCGCACTGTACGGGTGGGCTGTTAAGATGTCAGAAAAAGATGTACGAGCCTGAGACATTCTTGCTTGCATGCTGGAGCCATCTTGAGTGCAACTACAGTCTAGACTTCCATTTTTTACTATGACACTCTTTGACACTCTTTCGCACTACTACAACACTACGATAGCCTATTTTGTCTGTATTTCTATTTGATATGAAGCTACGCCATCATTTACTTATATACTTACATGTTTTGACCGGGTCTCGGTTATTGTTACACATTCAACATGGCTTTCTACTTTATTCAGAGACAGACAGTTAGCTACAATTTCATGTACTTGTTTACTTACTTACTTATTTACTTTAGTTGGCTTGGTTACATAATAATAGTTACATTGTTGGTGTTGAATTAACGTATCTACGTACTTGCTATAAGAGTTACGTAGCTACAATTTTTCATTGATGTTTTATAAGAGATGGCCTTTAAAAGTAAGTGAAGAGTAGCCGGTCTCCTAATTATGTTGATGTCCACTTTGTTACAGAGTTACCCATCTTGTGTTAATGCCGTCTGCTTGTTAGTCTGACGGCCTCCTAATTATGTTGATGTCCACTTTGTTACGGAGTTACCCATCTTGTGTTAATGCCGTCTGCTTGTTAGTCCGATTGTCGTCTGCTGTTATATAGTCATTGTTCAAGTGTGCGGCATATGAAATTAGATGTGTTGGGGATATGTTACAAGTAAACGATGATCATTAATAAACTGTCAAGAGGGCTAGGAAGAGACCATTTGTCATTTAAGGAAGCCAGCGTAGGTTACAATAGTCACGTTAGAACGGTCATGTCACAGTTACCTTGTATTATTTAGTTGGGCTATGTAACAAATAAACAGGCTAACAATGAAGAACAATGACAAATTGTTAGGAGTTGAAATGTGGTGTCCATACATAGAGGAAATCAAGAATGTTTTTTAGAAATACTTTAAAAATCGTAATAGACTCAAAAGTTTGATCCTGCAATGCTTAATACCCGCAGGCAGTAACATGGGGTTCTGTCTTGCTCTTTATTCGATAACTCTCGAAACCCTTTTGCTTTTTATCGCTCACATAATTATTATAGTACATTGTAGTGTATAAAAAGAAAAAACTTTAATCTAAAACTACGTTCCTCTATGTAATTGAAGGAAAATCGAAAAGCTTGTACAACTTTATTAACATGCGAGATCTTCAGCTTTTTAAAATATTGTCAGAATTAATAGAATAGTTTGATCATGTGTGAGTTAGATTAATTGGAAAACTTAAATTTGTGATTTGCTTCTACTAAATCTATTTGGCATTTGTTGCTTTTCAAAGTTTTTTTTATCACAAAGCATTTAGAACGTATTTATCAGCGGAGACTCGGCCAGATCGCATCATATCATTTGTCAAACGTCTTCTACACGCATTATTTATTGAATCATTAATGTGTTAAACTTATGAATAATTACATGTGAAAATTCATTATTACAACCACTCCTTACGTATGTTTTAATCCTGTCACTTGAAATTATAGACACAAGAAAAGCCGTACATTTGACACCTTACTTATGTCAAAACTTTATCGCCGATTTATTGTTTTAGTGATACTCCAGTTTTTTTAATTTGATATTTAATTTTATTAGCTTAATATTGTTGGAAAGTTAGATTTATCTCAGAGCTACATACAACACTGATGTATCTGATATTAAATGTAATAAGGATGATAATACATTTTGGCGCTGACTTTATGGTGAATGTAAAATGTGATAGATATTTTATAGATTGAAGCAGGAAGACTGTAAATGGTAAAAGAATGAGCATGCTGATAGCACAGTTTGCTTTTCGTTTAGTGCACTACACCTATATCACATTGTAATAGATATTTGGCTGACAGCGAAAATAATTTTTTTTAGATTGGCGTTCCATATTATTTTTTAATATCTCTCCGTCATTAATATTGCACTTTTTGAGCAAACTAAAGTTACAAAATGGTAGACTCTCGGATAACTTATGGTGATTTGAGTTGACAAGTTAGTCGCGATTTAAGAGAGGAAGCGCATGATGTACGACAGTTAGTGTTGTCTGACCTGAAAATACTTTAAAACATGCTCCGACAGTAGATCATGTCATTCATTAGTTAGTTTATGCTGTTGTTATGTTTGTGTTTGTTTTCCTCCCCTTTTGAGTTATATTTATATTCTCAAGATTAATGATTTTTGTTGTTGTAAATAATCGGCCATTTTATGTTTCTTTCTCTTCTCCAAATTCGTACCTCATGGAAAGTCCCATCTGCTGAAATGTTGTGGTCGTTGGATATGCAGCAGACGGTGTTTGACTCGAAAATAGAATCGCTTTTATTATATGAACATTATATTAATAAACATTGTCGAATTAAAACTACTTCACCCAAATACTAGAACTGCCTTGAGTAACCTTATACCACAAGTATGTCATGAAATAGATTTACACAAACTGAAAGGGAAGATAATCACAAACAAATAAAACAATCGTTAGTTTAAATGTCTTTACAATGACTTGGACAGGGTGGGTTTTTCGCGACATCAAACAAACGCTTATCAGTTACGCAAAAACTTATTTGTAACATCTTGATTTAAATAGAGGTAAATGTATATTTTATTGACCAGTTTTTGTAGGTAAATTTCGATTAAGTAACATTACCGAATCCTTATTTAGATATGACCCCAAAAAGATTTTTTATGAAATGAGTAAACGCAGGTTGTATGGTTAGATACGTAAGTTTTAGAACTACTTTAACATGGCCTTAATTTGATGTCTTCTTCTTATATTCTAACACGAGTCCAAGTGGATATTCTGTTTTGGATAGGGAAAAAATCGAATACTTGAATGTTTAGCTTTTTGGGACTGAGATTGATGGTCTCAAAATCATACTGGTCATGATAGGTTTGGGAATGAGAATTTGGTTTTGACAATATTTAATGACGGAGCTTATTTGACATGTTTAAGTCAATTTTCCATAAGGCCCTCTATTTATTTTAGTTTGTGAAATCACGCTCAAATCTCTTCCTGGAACCAACCAGTATTTAAAGCAATAATGGTAAAGTTTCTTGCTCAAGGAAACAACGGGAGCCTTTGATGGGGCTCGAACACACGACCTCCACATTACGAGTCAGAGGTGCAAGCCACTGCCCCATTAGCCACCCCTTAAATAGATGGTCTTTAAATTGTATTGGTCTTAATATCAAGTGTTCTTAATAGCGGATCGTTACTGTAATTGTATTTGTGACACTTTCAAACATGGCCCCTCAAAACATCTTGGACACTTCAAAAATTGTAATCTTTTGAATCTGCGAGCGTGCCAAACGGGGAAACTCAGGGAACAAAAACAAGGCCTTGATATTACAGTTTGGTTTGTAATTGATTTTTCTGATCAGCGAATTGTAAAATATTTGTTTAATCAAGACTTTTATACAGGTAAAGCTTTAGGGATACGTGTATGTTTAAGAAAATTAGGTACAAAGTAAATAATCAATTCCTATAATTACATATTTGCCCTTTAACCCAGGATCCTTTGTTGATTTAATTGATAAAATTTCGGTTGAAAAGTCATACAGAAAAAATAATTATATGAAGTAATAAAATAGTGTTTTCGTTAAACAGGTCTTTAAAACTACCGGGAGTATTTAAACTGACAGTCGACATTGTGATCACTTTCAACTAAAATCAGCAACAACGGATAATTGGCTTTAATAGATTTTGAAGCCCACTATGTGTGTGAGCATGCTCGAGGGGTGTTTGTTTAGGGAGGTTCTGAATACAAATTTGAGAAAGTCTACGGCTATCTGGTCTTTTTATGCTGCAAGACATGTCATTGTGGTGAGGAAAAAAATATTGTATCTCCCAGAAACTATATTGTATTTTCGTTTGAATGGTTTTTTGCAAATGATCGCATAGATTATGAATAGAACCTGTACTCGATGACAGTCTGAAGATATTTGTTAAGGGATTTTAAGGGCACAAGGCTGTTAAAGCGTTTGTCATTTTCAAGATGCTCTCAGACTTGTTAATTAGTATGTATTATCTCCCCTTGTATGGTTCTCCCCAAGTTTTGTAGTTTTCGGGTACTCTTAGGTCAAAGGTTAGGGAGCAGACCTTGGTGTCAAAACACAAAGGGTCCAGGGTTGTCATTAAATGTTTCTGCTTAAATGTCATTTTCTGTTTATCTTTTGTAAGATGTATTGATACTGTAGCTGGAAATAGTAAACTCACACTTTTGATGTACAGATCAAGACCTGCAACAATATAATAAATTATTGAATACATTATTGCAATCTTGTTTATTAGAAGTTAGGCATTAATTCTTATAGTATTCTGAATGGAGAGTTTAAGAAGTTACCCTCAACGTTTACCATCAAATATTCCAAAGTTCCAGACAAGATGGCTATAGTACATTGATCCTAGCTAAGTCTGGGTTTCTTAAATTATCTGTGATTTAAGATTTGGTCTCTTCAACTCTTGCCCTACCAATTTGCATTGCTTGAGTGAAAATTCCATCCAATATGTTCACTTTGCATTAACTGTGTGACTGAACATCTCCTAACCCTTCCACACCTATTACTCCACTAATTACTGGACTAAAATCTCCGGCTAATTAATGAAATAATGTTTGTGAGGGGAGGTGAGGCAGGGGGGGGGGATAATGTGAAGTAATTTTGTCAGAACAGGTTTGAAGCCTCAGCGCCCAAGATGGAAAAGCCAAATTGACAATGATGTATGTGCCAAGTGTCAGGGGCTGTCAGGGGTTTTCTCTTATGATGAGTTTTATAAGAACTTGCAAAGAATGTCGAGTTCTGGCCGTAAAAATCATGCTTAATGAACTTGCAATCCAACGCATTAGAACTTGTTGGTAATAAGTGGTTAACGCAAGACATCCAAATTATGCAAAATGAACAAGAGATGAGTGAAGAATCCAAAAGTTATGCAAGTCAAAAAATGAAGTTTCGTCAAAATTATGCACGAAAATGAGAGAAATTAAAAGTTAAAGGCAATCAAAAGTGGTTGCAGCGGTGAAAAAGCCTTGCAGTTCTGTTGTGCATGGCCTGCTACTATAATGAGATTTTAATTAATTGCACGGAGGTCAAGACAGTTCAGTTTTCAGAGAAATATTTTTTATCTTGGTCAACATTGTAACGTAACAGTGGGGGGGGAGAAAGACAGAAAATTTAATTGCGTGAAAACATTGTCAATTTTTAGCAGTCATATCTTACTATAGGTTTATATAGGCGTTGAAGTGTGAAATGTAAGGCCAAATATTTGAAGGACTATGTTATGAAAATTATAAAGAATTGAAGGAAAATAAGTATTGAAATATAAATGTATTCTATGTAATATGTGAAAGAAGGTTGTAAAAATCTTGAAACTTTGAAAGTCATTTTTTGTATCAGAAACATTTACTACAACAAAACTTGGTCACACAGCAGCCTCGAGTGACATTTTGCATAAACGTAGTGATTAAAGTAATAAAAGTCCTCTAATTTATGCTAATTTACACTAATTAGAAATTTGTTTAATGAACATATGAAAAAATTAATATGCTTGACTTAAGGGACATTGACGTTTTTCAGCATAAATTATAGACTTGACAGTTTTACTCCTACAAAAACATTTATTAAAGCCTCCGTAAAAGTTAGAGTGGGAAAAAAAAACGTTTATAGAACCAGAGTAAGAAACTGATTTGACTTGAACATTAAAGTTGATGTTGCATAACAAGAGTGAAAGAACATTGTGATACATGAAGCTGCAAGGATGGATAGAGTAACAAATACGTGCAAACAGCCAAAAAAATACTCAAAACTTTTTTCCAAAGCTGCAAATGTAAAAAGAACGAAGCATTAAGTCAGTTATTCATCAAAAAGAAAGAAGAAACATACAAATATTCAAATGCAGTCAGTATCTATAGTGGATGGGAAGTCAGTACACCAGTTTTTTACATTCTATATATAAAATACAAACTCTGGTTCTCACACACTAAATGTGCACCTGTTCTTGCAAGACCTTACTAATATTCAGTATCAACCTGTTAATTCAGTGTGTAAGATGATCAGTACCTATATCCCTACTAGGCCAGGTCCTTTGAGAGTTTAGAACCATTGACATTGCATGGTTTACAGCATTGACCACCTATGGAGCCCCTATCAACATTGTAATGAAGGCTTATCAGCAATACTGGCTTCACAATTACTTCACAAATTACTTGCAAGCCCCTAAACAAGTGGGTGCTGATTACTGGAACCAATCAAATGTTTACAGTCTCAGTTTGGCCCCTATTTTAATGTTTACTATGTAACCTGGCAGGAAATGGTAATGGGTCATGTCAAGGGTCAGTTTTGTAAGGGGTTTATTGGGCTCTGATGTTAACAATATTTAGGGTCAAGGAACTTTTCAAAGCAAGGTTCAAGGAGTCTAGAAGACAGCATGGCAATTTACAATAGATTTTGGTTCTGGAAGAAGATGGCAGCAATTTATGTTGAATGTTTGATTGTTGTCATTTTAAAGCTATTGGTTTGCTGAGAAGATCTTGAAACATGCAGCCCTTTTCTTGGTTCCCAGTCAGTGTGTGTCTAAAACTGCTGGTGAACGAAAGGCATGCACCATAGCCATGTATATATGCCTAAACACAATAGGAAAAGTATTGTTCACACATCTGTAAGCAACATAAGTAACTGATTATAATGTGAGCTATTTATTATATTTTCAGGGTTCCAAGCAGCTACTGGACGATACAATTTGATTCGAGAACATGGGATGCCAGGAAGAAAAGACAAACACATTGGTGTCAGAGGGGGTGAAGCAAGGTTGGAACACGTCCAAAGAGGTCTGGAAATATTGTATCCTTTTGGGTTTATGATGAGTCTTATGGTAATCATATATGAATAAAAGACACATGCTGAGGTACTGTTGCATGCATGTTCTGATTAGTCCATGAGTTTTATTGAGATATCACTTGTGGCTGAAGAATTGGAACATGTTTCAGGTTACGGTTTGAGTGGTCTTTGATGGGCAAGGGTCGTTAATTGTGTTTATTTCAAATCCATCAGTCATAGGTTATGATGTTTTAATAGTGATTTCTGATGTTGCTAAGGATATTGATCAAGGAGTTTATAGCATGATCAAGGAAATAAGATATCAATAACACATGAAGTCTGCCAGATGGTTTGGTTGAGGCATGTAGAAACTTTGACAGATGTGCTGATGATGGAATGCGTAGAAAAAAAGTTTAAAAAATCAAAGCACTGCCTGCACTGGAATGTGTCCACAGGGTGTCAAGGAATGGTTGAAGTGAAGGAATGGTGTATTTGTCATGAATTGAAGATGGTCATAGATCAGTTTGATTCTTTGCCCGGAAATTGAAGGCTTGAATGAATAACATTGTAAGACTGGCAAAACAAAACAGCAGATAGGATAGTTTAGCTTTTTTGTAGAAATTATCAAATTTACAAAATTGTGGAGAATTTGCTCAAATGATGGAAGAACTCGGTTACTAGTCTAAAGTCAGCAGTGAGTCTATTAACTATAATGATGGATGGTTTGTAACTTGCTGACAGAATCATAACTTTCAATAAATGGATCTAAGGGTAACCGGGGTATGTTTTGAATGGAGGGGTCCTTTGATATGGGTAACAGTTTTTTTTAAAATTTGGGGGGGGGGGGGGGGGGGTAAAGTGATTTATGTCAAAGGGAGGGGGAGAGTGTGGAGTTAAATAGAAACATCAGCAACATTGGGCTGTGATAATTCTACAGTTGACAAGAGGTGTTGCAAGAGAAAAAGCAGAAAAGTGAGATATCTGATTTCTTGCTGATTTTGTGATCTTATCTTAGCATGCTTTGGGAGATAAATATCGTAAACTCTGTCTCTATGCTTACAGAGCCTGGAATTCTCTTGTATCCTTTGCCATGCTTGAGGCTAGAAAGTTATGTCATTTGAAGAGCCCCCAATTTTTATAGCTCTAATTTGCGCAGTTCCTATCTCGGAGTTCCTATCTTGAAGCCGGTGGCAGTTGTACCAGGGCTAATGAAACAGTAAACCTATTGCTACACTACAATACTGATAATCTAGAAGTATTTGGGAATATCATTGCAAAGTTCTGCCTAATGTCATCCAAATATTTAGCCAGTTTAATTAGCAATGACAGTATTTTGTGAATTTGTGATACTTGGCAATTACAATTGTTATTTGGTCTTTTATGTCATGTGCTTTGAAATTTACTGATGGCAGTTAAATTAATCACGTGCAAAAGAAAGTTAAAGTGAAGAATACAATGGTGGGTACAGTAAACTGCCAATGAACTTTGAGCAACAAAATGTTATAAACAAGTGTCATAAAATTAGCACTCTTGGTTTCTAAGCTTGAAAAGTGCTAAGAGCTTAATCAAAGCTAAGATCGTAATCAGAAAATAGGCAATAATTCTGTCAGAATGAAATGGTAATTTGGTTCTTAGAATATCAAGTTTTTAATGATTCATATATGGTTTTTTCCACCCATAGATTAGCAAGTTGTTAATGATACATATACGCTTTATTTCCACCCATAGATTAGCAAGTTTTTAATGATATTCTCGCAGTATTTTAGAAACAGGTGACTTTGGGCTGTGCTAATTTACTCTCAGTATTTTATAGTGCTATTTACATAAATTACTAAACCAAGCTTTTATTTTAAAATTTACTTTTTGAATGAGTAGAACACTATGTATGAAGTTTAAAGATGAATGATAATTTCAATAACTGTAGCTGCAGAAAAGCATTGAAAATACTTATTTTTTGTAGTTTTATTAAATTGTTTGTACCACATGCACAAATGTTTTTGTTTTTTTTACCTTTTTAATCATGCATTCTCCAATTTGATCATGATCTTTTGTTTTTGAGCTTTAATATGAGGTAGAAACATCAACTTCGTGTCAATTTTTTGCGAGTGATATAATAAAACTTTGAGACAACTTGCAGACTTCCAGGAATGTGTAGAAAAGGGATCACGAAACTCTCTACTGTGCTCACGGCTTTATCAAGTGTGTTGTACGAGATTATGATCTGTAACTGTGTTGAAATACATTTACAAATTACATTTCAAACCAAAAAAAGATTAAAGACAGAAAAAAATGGCCAAATAACGGTTCCTGAAAACGTGTTGTTCCCAGGACTGAGACAGGAATTACCCAGAGTTTCCAAAATTGTTATGACAACATTTTCCAAATTCCAAACGTTTTTCAAAGTTTTTGCCAGTGGTTTTTTTTGCCATAGATTTTTTTGGAAGTGTCTGTGGGACTCAAATTTTCGTCAGTGTCTCAGAATTTTGAGGCTACCCACCTGTGCCTATCAGACCACTCATGTGAAAAATGAAATTCTCCGAGCATATTTATTGTCTGGTAAATGTTTACTGAGGAAGAAAAAAGGGCGCAAAGGTGTTTACTCAGTGTTCATGGGGAAAATTAGGGATTCGCTTTAAATATATATTGGTACTTAATGTCCAATATGATGAAAACAAATCAACACCTACCTAGCCAGCAAATGCCAAAATGACGCAACGTAATTTACTCAACAGAATTTTCCGCTGCTTGCTATTTTTAGAACAGGAAAGTGTGTGAAATTATTTCTGCTCACAGCAACTATTTTATCTGCGCCCATCATCTTGCTAAAAATAATACGTCCAATCAAATTTTGTTTCAGTTTATTTTTGACGGTCAAGTATTTGTTTGCATGTTTGCTTCTTTTTGAATTATAGTAAACATTTATTTTTTTGAGGCAGGATGTTCTATGCTCAAATAGTTGAAAGTATGTGTGTTGTGTTGCATTAATTGGCTTAAGGTAAGTCATTTTCCAGTATTTTCTAAATTTGGTTGCATGTGAAATGACATAATCCAAAAAATACAGATTCCATCAATTTCAACAGCATTTACATCGCTTTCCTTTCAATGCTAATCAACATGTCCAAATGCATTTACATGGTTTACCTTATGTTTCCAACTGCATTTACATGGTTTACCTTATGTTTCTAACATCATTTACATGGTTTACCTTATGTTTCTAACAGCATTAACATGGTTAACCTTATGTTTCCAACAGCATTAACATGGTTTACCTTATGTTTCCAACAGCATTTACATGGTTTACCTTATGTTTCTAACAGCATTTACATGGTTTACCTTATGTTTCTAACAGCATTAACATGGTTTACCTTATGTTTCCAACAGTATTTACATGGTTTACCTTATGTTTCCAACAGCATTTACATGGTTTACCTTATGTTTCTAAAACAGCATTAACATGGTTTACCTTATGTTTCCAACATCATTTACATGGTTTACCTTATGTTTCTAACAACATTAACATGGTTTACCTTATGTTTCCAACAGCATTTACATGGTTTACCTTATGTTTCTAAAACAGCATTAACATGGTTTAC
>ENA-OREC01001054-OREC01001054.1-marine-metagenome-genome-assembly--contig:-NODE-1054-length-13051-cov-12.167258_pt1 | contig 13051 bp, 3 predicted proteins | sample MGYA00248626_ERZ508543 | MGnify/ENA primary metagenome ERZ508543 (study PRJEB26211, sample SAMN05518279) | marine metagenome | isolation source: Puget Sound, Washington, USA | host: Bankia setacea... | reverse complement strand
TAAAATTCATCGTTTTCATATTCGCTCGTTATGCTGTATGGACTCATTAATCATGTATTGACTGTGTTTGATTTTCAATTTACGGGCCCTATAGACAGTATCAATGGCAGATTCACATTCCCATCGACGATGTATGATGATCTGGTCTTGTTTAAAGTGCGGCACAATGGTCCTTCCACACGGGACATCTCTAGCGCCGGAATAAACCCGCGCTACAAACTTTGTAAAGATTTATAATACGGGCTCGATAATAACCGCAAGATTAACATATAGAACACTGGAACTGATTCATACCAATATCCTTCATAGATATTGAATTAAATATAAAGTTATAAACACTAATAGCTTGTGTAGTAAATGTGTCTTGTCAATCACAGTAACGAAACGACCATGACAATAATAACCGTGATGAGTAGTAGATGAAGATGTTGTTGCAGAAGTAGTAGTAGCAGCACCATCAACAACAACAGCAGCAATATCTATTGTGGTAATGAGTGCATTAAGTGGCACTAGTTGTTGAGATGTTGATGTCAGTGGCAATTGAAGTAGCGATGGTAGCAGTAGTAGTAGTTGTTATAATACACTAGGCAGCAGCAGCAGCAGGTGTCGTCAAAGTAAATATAGTAGTAGAGAAGTAGGGAAAGTGGTGGCAGTGATAGTGCTAGATACTAAGGTGAACACAACTTAACACAAGTCACAGTGGTAGCACTGAATTTAACAGGGTTTCAACTAACAGACCGTAGCACAATTTGCATCTCTCTCCCTCACTCTCTTTATTTCCTTATTTTTAAAAAATCAATTGAATAGTTGTTAAACTATTATGAAATAAACATAGTAAAGGATATTGACCACTGTTTGTTTGCAAATTCACTTGATTTTGGTGATTTTAGGCAAATCATTATGTATTTCAGACTTTCTACATGAACTCATATTGAATATAGAATAAAAAGTAGTATGGTGATATGTACTTTTATTTGCTTTTTATGATGACCAATATGTATACCTTTTTTCATAAGGAAAAACTCAACGTTTTTTTTCTTCAAAATGTGTAAGATGTAAACCTTTGATCAATATTTTTGGCTCGAAATTATTATTTATTTATTTTTTTCATCAACTAGTTTAGCACATTTTGTTCAATGACATCCTATTTATGCACAAAACTTACAGACCAAGCATTTTAGTAATTTGTTACAATTTAAGGGCTTGATAAGTGAGAATATGAAAATATCCAAATAAAGTCAAAAAGGTTGGCAAAGGTGGGTGTGGTTCAACAACATTTTTTCAAAAAAACGTGCACGGTGACGGTTTTAAATTTCCTACAATATATGTAAATAAAAAAAAACACTATAAAAATCGTCTTTAATTGTCATACAGATGATATTGTTGCTGTTGTTGTCTCTTTCATGGTGACAGTATCGCATGAGAACTAAGCGGAGAAGTGCGGTCACATTAAATGATTATCCGGATAAACGTGCGAAGAACATTGTTCCGTCTATCATTGCCAATCGGATACTAATCATGTCCGAACGTGTTTAATCGATTACATCATAATTCGACCAATATGGCTGATCCGCTGCTTTGCTTGTTAGATAATTTATCCACCAATTGTCACGTTAAAAGAGAATTGATGAAGCCAACTGGGCAACTATTTCGTTTTAAGCGTTTAAATGTGTAATTTCCAGCTGCGTTTGGAGAACGGGTACCCAGTTGTCAGCTTGTAGGAGATAAAAAGAGTATGATGGATCGTGAAAAGGTTGCAGCATCGGTTCCCACGTGTCGGAGACCAACCCCTGCGCGGACCCCATAAACATGACAAACATTAAAGATTGCGGTGGTGTTCTTCGATAAGTAAAGTGTTATTACATGTCCATTACAGAATAAAACGTCTAACTGTTGGAAGTCTGAATCTACTCTACTCTCTATAGATGTTACACAGGCAGATATTCAATGTCAAATCGCTGGATTACATATGACTTGAAATAAAAGCATTGTCAATGGAAACTGACCTGTATTCTGACCATTTTGATTTAAAATATTTTCACGTTTTTAAAATCAATTAGAACTATGGAAAACTGCCAGTGAAGGATTTAACCATGGCATAAGGGTTGGCACAAACAGATGACTTGTTAATCAATGGCGATAACTTTAAAATCAGCATGCAGCAATAAAGTTTTAACAATTTTAGATATCAAGTTCTTTCAGGTTAACCTATTTACCGAAATAAATCTCATCAACTTATTCCACATAGAAATATAGTAATGTGTGCACAAACAATTTCAGTACACTATCAAAACAAGACGGACGAGTTTCCAATCAAAATTTATGAGTTTTAAAATTGAAATATAAGATTTAACGGTATCACATTTTGCTGAATATTGAACAGAAATTGACGAACGTTATTAAATGTTTTGTTTTGGGTTTGTTTCGGTGCCAACATCATATCACATTTATGTCATTTTCTAGCTATGTGATGCTATTTAAAACACAGCTGTTCATTTAAATACAGAATAGAAGATTTAATAGATGTGTCACTTTTAAATTTGACCTTACCGGATGTGTTCGAAGTAAGCTCATTTTGTACTAACACGTTTTAAATTATAAAATACATCCACAGTCCATTTGATAAATATTTATATAGTTTTGGAAAATAAGAAATATTCCTTGATCACGTGTGAATGCGTGTTATTAATCTTTAACCCCAAAAGAGCACATATCAAATTTGAGGGTTTGTATAAATTAAAAATGGCTTTTTGTACCGTTGATGATAGTCTTCAGAATAACCGAGCTGTCATCGAATGAAGAAGAAAGATGAAATTATTTAAGCTGTTATCCTATGACAAACAGCAACAATGACATAAAGAGAACACTCGGATTACTAAAAATACGCGTGTGAAATATCGCCAAACTCGAGGCTACATCCTAAGTCAGGCACGAGTTACTCAAACACCAATCAGTTATAATACTACTCTACTCCTGTAATCGCAGAACCCTTGATAACGTTTAACAACGACTTGACAACAACATCTACTTTAATCATCACCAACAACCACAGCGACAACAACAACGGGCAAGCAAGCAATCAGATTAAGCCAATACAGCACAGCCGAAGAGAAAAGTATGTATACATCTAGTTAATACCATTTGTAAATAGTCCATAATTTACTTACATAAAGCGTTTAATCACTTTAATTTAGTAAAACTGTTCTCGACTTATCGTTTTATACTCTAGCTCATCCATCGGATTAAAGTGTTAAAGGGATAATCCAGGTGATAATCTACACGAGCGGCACTTGAGAACGTTCTGCGTGGCTCTCATACACCGCGACACCTATTGCTACAAACCGAATTATGAGAGCAGATAATACCATTCCTAAAAGTACTTTCCAGTATTTATATTGTTTACATTTAATTTTGTTTATAACTTAGTATTTTTTATAATGCCTTAAATTCTTTCAAAATACTTTGTAAATATGCTTTATAATTCGCCTTTTGGCCCCTTTAACACATCTTAATTTGCCGGTTATCAAAGTTCCGACTACATAATCTTTTAAATGTGATCTATTTGTTTATTCATATATCAAACATGTAAATCTGGACGTGTGTTACAAAACAGTCGGCATTTAACTAATTCACTTTGTAACTTAATGAATTAATGCTTGCTTACCCATACCTTTATAACAACTGTATACAAACTAATGTAATAAGTTTTAGTATGTCTAGATAGTTTTGTTCTTTTTGTCTTTAATTTGGTTTATTATATTTATTTTTCCATTGTTTTTGTGCACGTTTTGTCTGATTACGGTATCGTATTTGAGTGTCCAAATTACTTTGTAACCTTTTTTAATTTTGATATGTGTTATCTTACATTTCAATCAAATTCTCATAGCATTGGTTAACACTGTTCATCACATTTGTCTGTCCGTAACATTGCTTTATACTTCTCCTTGTCGAAAGGTATTGGGTATAGAATATATCAAACAGAACAGAACAGAAATTGTATTTGACTTTGACAATATGTCCATCATCCACACACTCATTACATGTTAATTACAAAACTCAAGGTATCAAACAAAGTATATGTACAACAGCCCGCCTAATATTGTATATTTAATTGGTTGATATGTATAGCACAAACAAAAGAAATACACATAAATACAATGATTGCCCTGTATAAGGAAATGATATTATGTCACCGACACTTTGAGTTCTTTTATTCAATATTTTTACTTTACCAGTTTTCTTTAATATAATGTCACCAAGTTTTAGGACAAAGTTACTTCTTTATAACGCGTTAAACAGATTGACACTATCGTTTGTTTAGGTGTGCAGATCTTGTCAGATAGACACATTGTATACCTCAAACATTCTTCTATGTTTACAACGACAAATGAAAGAAGTGATACCCTTTTCTTTGCGTGCCAAAACGTATCAAGATTCACTAACTGACAGTTACCTGGGTGTAAGGAGCTTTTCATTACCTTGTCAACGAAATTAGGGGATTGACGTGACCCCTTTCTACCTCTACATTCCTCCCCTGTTAATCAGATCCTTCGTAAAAAACATGTAAACAAGGGGCTCCTTTACGATGTTTGTCAAATACAAGTTCATCTGAGGATAGACCCCTTTTCTTCCACGAGAATTAAGGTTGAATTTAATTATCTGAGAGCGAATCATAGATTGTCTAAATGGGTGCCCCATGTACAGAGGATGGGATTGTTTTAACGATGGTGATCAATAGACGTAATTGTTTTATCGTTGATCTAACAAAGAGATACAGAATCAAAACCGATGACATAAGGTTTCAAGCCTTGTTTATATTCTTATCATAACCAGATAATGTTACAGCTAAATTGCCAGTTTGCTCTTCAAAGCAGAACAACCCTTAATAAAAGCATTGCACGTTGTTACATTACACCGTAAACAGACTACATAATCGTTTGATTATTCTACAAGTTTGCACAACCTTCTGCTGACAATATGTACAGATGATTAGATATAATGTTATGTTAGTATGACAGTAAACCAACGAAGATAGTGGATTTATTGCCCTCAAGACGACTGCAGTGTACTCTGATGCATTAGCCGCGGAATATTGACATTTCTCGCTACACTGCGCTTGCGTGATCGACGCGAGCGTTCTCATTGGCTAGTGAAATCGATGCGGGCTGTATCGCTGTTTATCGTAAATGTTTGGCAGTTAGTACACGTTCAGTGTGTCTGTATTATCATACCGTTAGCGCTTTACGCTCCAGAAAAGTTGTGGTTTTCTATCATTGATTTATCGAAAGATGGATTTAAAATATTGTTGTGTATACATACTGCATGATGCTGGATGAGTAACTAATGTGCGTGTATACTTGTGAAAGCGACTAGTGAAGCAGTGGAAATATTAGAAGTAAGGCGAGTGTGTATGTCTGTGGAGAAAGTTATATTCTAACGAGTTAAATATGTAAAGTGTTGTAGCTGGAATTCTCTGTTATCATCATGTTCAACATACAGGGTCGGATGTTGGCAGCTACGTGGATTTTCAGGAACTTGGCCGGGTTTCTGCTGTTGTTGAACGTGTTAGCGGCGAGTGCTACATGTCCGGCTATGTGTTTCTGTCCGTCTTTGTCAAGAATTGTGTACTGTCCGAGGAAAGGGCAGCAATACATACCCTCAGGAATACCCCATGATACTGTACAACTCAATATGAACGACAACCCGTTCATGAATCCCGTTATAAGTCGAGCTAACTTTACCAACTACCGGGATTTAGAGCAATTGTACCTAACCGGTTGTGGAATAGAGTTCATTGAAGTAGACACATTCATTGATAATAAACGACTTAAATGGTTGGACATCGGGAAGAACAAACTGAAAACGATCTCAGATTTTACTTTCAGAGACTTGACTCTTGATCATTTGTTTCTCAATGACAATCCTGGGGTACAGATTTCAACACAAGTATTTGGAGGGTTAAAAACTACAGGGTTGTATATGCAGAATAACTATCTGGACAAACTGTCTCTCGAGGTGTTTAGACCTATGAATGGCACATTACAAACACTCTGGATTGACGGAAACAAGTTTGAGAGGTTTAATTCACAGTGGCTGTTCTTGTTTAAAACATTGAGTCACTTAAGGCTGGGGAATAATCCACTTCACTGTAATTGCGAGGCCAGGTGGCTGTATGACTTCTTTAATTCTACCTCAAGAACATTTGAAGGGGGCAGTCCTCCAGCGTGCTTGTCACCAAGGCCTTTAAGGGGCAAGACATTTTTAGAGCTCTCAGACAACGACTTTAAGTGTCAGTTACCCGTGTTTAAAAATGTTGATGTTATTTTTGAGAAAACAGTTGGTAAAATGACGTGTTTAGCAAGTGGAGACCCCGTTCCTACGATATATTGGATGAAACCGGACGGGATGGCTGAAGTGTTTATCCCTAAATCGGGGGACATAACGAAAGAAATGGAAGGGGTTATGTATCTGACGAACCCCAAAGCGCAGAATAAGAACAGGTATCAGTGTGTGGCGAGTAATCCAGCAGGCAATGTGACCTTCTCTATAAACGTAGCCTGGCCCACTGAGCCCGAGTACGACAGTGTAAGTGACATATCAGACACAAAAATTAATGATGCTCCTACTTCAGAGAAAGATGAAAAAACTAAAAAAGTGGATGATATTTCCATTAAATCTTTAAGTCAAGATGATAGTGTTATTAATACTGTGCAATCAAACTCAAGTAAAGTGTTTTCAAATGAGGTGGCGGCAGTACCACGTGATGAAACCGGGGGACGGTTCTCTGCCGGTGACATCGTAGGGGCTGTCGTAGGAACCTTTCTGTTAACCTTATTATTATGTGCTATAGTGTTTCATGTGTATTACCGTTATCAACGAAAATGTCCTTCACCCGTTCATCATCAAAATGGAGTGACCCACCATTCGGAGATTAAGCGAGGACCGCCGAGTCGACACGAGCTAGATGAAGTGGAACATACGATGAAAATGTTGGAGAAAGGAACCTACGATATTCATGTGTAGCTTATGAATCATCCGATAACAACACAACTTGTACGCCATGATCACTAGGAAGTCTCTGTAAATTAGCGACATTAGGGCTTTAAGCTAGCTTATTTACGCGGAAATAACTGAGGTAATGTTATGTCACAAGTTTCTACAAACCTATAGGCATTTGTGTTAAAAAGGATTATTTGCTATATATTTCTTACTCTAAAACATATACTGATATATTTTCTTTCCATTGTGAGATGTGTGAAACTATAATGTGACATGGTTAGACAACTACAGTGTTCTTCGATTATTGTGAGATGTGATAATTATAAAGTATAGTCGTGGATACAAGTATGTTGTTCACGAGGTGTGTGTATAGGACATTTAAATATTTATAGTGCTTACAACAGGGGCGAGTGTTGGGACCTTGTTTATTTGTGTCGTTCGGCCATACTGGACTCTGCTGTATGTTCCCCTCTTACTGATTACCCGCATTTAAACCTGTGTTATAATATTTAAACAACTCTGAGGGCTCTTTTTTCTAGATCAAAGAAAGAATGAACACAAACTATCGTAAGACATCACCCTGTGATACTAACAAATTTTAAATTATTTCTTCTTTGCCAACAATACAACGCTCTCCATACAATCGCTTGTAAAGATAGTTTTGAAAAATTCTCATAGAAACTATCAGCCTGTGGGATAATTTGTTTTTGTAGTGTTTGCAAAAAGGTTTATACTTGGAGCTTAGGTGATGAAATAAGATATGCTTTTTGTTATTTTGGTAGGCTAAGTGTGTACGCCTTGACGCTGTTTGTAAACTAACATACTTGTACATACTTAACTACATAGCGTAATTGTAAAACAAGCTATCAGTGCAGGACGAACACACTTACATCTTGACCACTGTTGACTAATGACAAACCCTTACATATCCACTAGATTTATATATAAGAAAGTACGTCAAAAGAAACATAAACGTAATGACAATAAAATGTACAAAAAACGCCTCCGGGACAAAAGGCTAAATTGGTGTGAAGACGACGGAATTATCTTGTAAGCAAAAATTGTTTTCGCGTTTTATCAAAGGTCGGTTTATAATGTATCTGTTATAATAATGTGTTAAGCGTATTGATTTTTCCTTTGTATGCAAATTGTTGTCTTACAATCGCATTAGATCAACACAATAGGGGGAATATTTTATTGATAATTATTGAGAAATTTTTACTCCTCGTTAGCTAGATACGTATGAAATCTAACACAATTTATGTTACCTGTTATTAATGAAAATATATTTGTACTACTTTTTTCTCTCTGCATTTACACTCTGGTATGGTCACACAGTGTACACATTCCGCACTTATCAGCGCATATTTGGGACACATCGGTCAATTGGCAAGACCTGGGAATAATTTATTTTCATCCGAAGGCATATTAATTATAACCAAAAATGGTTTATAGTAAGCATGTGATGTCGTAAATCAAGAATATGACAGTTTTTTAAGGGGGAGAGTGACACACAGAGCAAAACGGTTAAAGGTGAATTCATGTGAGTGCGAAACTGCGGTAGGTTGAGGATAAATCGAAGGTTGGGGGAGAAGGGCGGACAGAACGGTGAATATCAAGAGAGGGGGTGGGGGATCTGGCCTTGCTGGTTTGATATAACATTTAGAGAACTGATAAGGTTCCCTGATTCGCTGTTAGTTGTTATTCACTCATTATTTCTGCTATTCGTCTCCGCTGGTGAGCATCAACGATCCGTAAAGACTCCCTATGAAACAAATACCATTTCCCTTAGATATTACTTTTTTCTACCAAACTTCTTTTAAATGTACCAATGTAACATACAACATGCAACATAGCTAGAACATTTCCCACAGGGTCAGTAAAGGTGTGGCCCATTTGGGGTTGCATGTTTGGCTAAGTACCGTATACGAGCAATTGGAGCACTTTGATTAAATTGTTATGTCGAGTCACGCTCATAATCATTTGCTAAGCCTGTCTCCTCCCATAGATATCTGTCTCGAGGGACAATCAATTCATAGCCCTTGTTTCGACGGATGGGCTTAAAACTATACTAACTCTATGTATACATTACACCAGAGTTACACCGTTTTTGCATTCACTCATCGAATCAACATTTTTGATAATATCGACTAATTGTAAAAAGGTACTATCTGGGGTCTGAACTGGGAATATAGTTAGAGGAGTTTTGTATCGAACCATGGTTACGTTTCTGTATCGGTGGGTGAAAGCTAGAGTGTCCTAAGTCCTATGGAATAAATAAGCAGTTAGAACCCTTTCGCACGTACCCATCTATTCAGTAACGGTCATATGTATAGGTAATTTATGTCTGTTCGTGCGCGTTCGTTAGGTTTATAATTATAGCAATACTCATCACACATTGTCTGACACACTAAGTATAACGATGTGGGTGGACCAACATTACTCAACAAGGACACTATATAACCTAGCTACTGGTATTGTTTTTTCGTTTTGTCTTAATTTATTCTTCAGATGTTAACTCATGCAAAACCGTCTTCTACGTCTGTAAGTTCTTATAATAACAAAGGCTGACAAAGTGTTTTTTCTTCAAAAGGATGTATGTTTTGTTTTTTAGGGTGGTATTTTTCGGTATTACCATTTTGATATACACTCCACAAGTTACACTTACTATACGTTTTGAGGTCAACTATTTAAGATGTTAAGAATACAGTTCAACATAAAGTGACATGCAATTAAAAAATAGGAGAAACGAAAAGGAAAACTAAATGTACTGTGGTACTAGCCTGCCACTGCGTTGTATCAAAGTGTCAATCTAAAATGTCATTATGCTTTTAAACAGCTCCCCTTTCTCGCGAGTTGTACCTTGCAAATTAAGATTTATCAACGGTTACTGTAAAGTGTAATAGAAACGTTTTGGGTATAGTTTTTCATTAAACCTTATTTTTGTTCAGCGCTTTGGCGTCTCATAGTTTTTAATTCATGAAAAAAAATAAAAAAAATTTAACCAACTATTCTAATAGATGTATAAAATAAAGACAGAGACAATGTAGTTCGACGGTTTATACGTTATAACTTTTCACGTAAACTGTCTTTAATTTCGTGTTCAATGGTTCCAGGTCTATTGTTACTCACTAAATAAAAATAATAAACCAGCCCAAGGTCAAAATGGTTAAATCAAAACCTTAATTTCAGACTATTGTTTAAATAAAAATTGGAGGAAAACATGTTAAAGCACTTCTGATACAACTTATCTATAAACATGTGGTTGATAATTTACGCTTAAATTCAACAAATAATACAAACTTCGCCATTCGAGCGACACTTTATTGATTTGCCATTAAGTAGGTGAAAATCAACACTATAATAGATGAAATTGAATAGCCACTGTTGAACTCAAGAAGTTTGATATACGATTGTCTTCAGAACGTGTTTAGACAGCTGAATCCACCCAGGGCCATGTTGGGGAAATGGATACAATATTTTTAGATCGCAAAACTACGTTATCTTCTCACTTCTCTCTATATAGCCTTGTTTAGCTTTACCATTTGCTATAGTCGTATTAGTACATATTGTTTTCATAATTTGATGCTAAACTACTTTAACTATTGTAGAATTCATTTGCGGTTAATACACTTTAACATGGAATACTGAATGTAACACTACTGTATGTATAGACTATTACTCAGAGTGCTTGGTTTTAGCTGTGGGGTTTTCATACGGATACACTTCGTGCAGGAACGATACACTTACACTGTTGTAATACAATTGAGCTAAACAGGTTGGCCCCCTTAAAACACCCTTCATAGTGCAGATTTAGGGTAGATATATGGCTATCAGTTTAATTGCCCTTTCTTTAAAACGCAGATAGATTTCAAACCCATTAATTGTGAACACTCTCGTAATGGCGTTAAATAAACGAGTCCCTAATTGATAACTCGATACATCAAAAGCCCCGGTTCGCTCGTGCAGACACATACTAGCTAGTTGAGTGCCTGTGGACTTTGAAGGTGCACTTCGAAACGCTGTACTAATAATCAATAGGAGTTGAACCATATTACTTTTCAAAATATGTGATTTCATTGTTGGCCTTTTTTTCTGAATTGCGAGCGTCCAGCGATTTTGTAAAGAACGAACTTTTCAATTAAGGTTAAATTAAGTTACAGGAATAGCAATATATACCAAGAAGTTTGTACTTTAACATCGACGAGATTTCTTTCTTTATTGTATAATGTTTTATGACCGCCACTTTAATCAAATATCAAAACCTACAGCACCGATATATTACTGTAAGCCATAAGTTTAATGTTGCTTTTGGGTGTTACATATATGCTAACGTTTTTTAAAGTTAGTTTACCTCGAAAACAAAGTAGAAATTAGTCAGATACAATGTTAATCATACGTTGTACATTATAGACCTATTAGACATCGACAGTAAGGTAGAATTAATACATGATTCACAGTGTGTACGTATGTTAGAATATTAACATGGGTTCAGGTATTAGCTAAACTTTATTGAAGAGTTTAAGACTGAGGTTTGCTTTTAACAGTTTTCTAGACTCGTATTAAACTAAAGGAAATGGTATCGATTCACCAAAGCTTTTATCATTGTAAGACTCGAAGATACATGGGCTAAAGTTTCGGTTAAAGCTGAATACTGGGGGTTTGCCATAGAGAGCTATGCCAGATCTTGATATTTCCCCCCTGTAAAATACCGCTTGTACGTCACTATCTCTCTCCCTCCTAGATACCGGGGCGATAATTCCTGATAATGCATGGCTGTCGGGCGAATCAGCGAAACACAGACGCTACCATGCCTTGGTTATGTAACGTTCATATGTTTAGGCCATTATTGTGCTATTTTCATTTTCTCGATAATTTTTGGACGCGCCTAAAGTGTAGACTCCATACAGTGTTTGTACGTATGCCAGGAATTCCCGGTCCAGGCGTAAGATCAGTCTTTTATTATCGTATAATCTGTATCTACCTGGATTAGTCCCCACCACCCCAAATGATTTGCTTGATTATAAAGAACGGGAGTGTGGCATGTGTAAACTACTCAAATACCAAACGAATCAAGGACGAACATCTGAACACACACCAGCACACGATGGTGTATATATACGCACAATCTACATACGCAATCTCAGACTTACGCCTCATAATAGCAAAATATGTACGTGCCTTTCTTAAACACGTATAGAAAATGTATACACAAGAAATCAACACCCACGTTAATCTCTTAATCTACGAAGAACCCGGAAACAAAATACGTAAGCATAGTCTCTAAGCAACGTGTAAGAAAACAAAATATGTACAAATATTGGGATATGATAACATCTGCCCACTGTAGCTTTTGTATAACCTTCTCATTAAGCATTTATTTACTGTTTATGCCTGTGATAGTTAGGGTTTTGTTCAAATTCAATCGTTTCATATTAAAGAGTGTGTTCACGTTAAACTGCACCTCTCACGAAAGTGACGTCATTCAGATTCGCTCAGAGACGTCACATGTCGTGGTGTATTTAACCATATTACACTGGATTTAAATATCCATACGATTCTCAGAATATTTTTATCAAAGCGATTGACAGACGATTAATAAAAAAATTAAAGTCATTTCTGAGTATGTCACCCTCCAATAGACATTTAGGAATTCTGTATAATAGGGACACTCACGATTTACTTTCTGACTAGCCATTCAATATGTTTTGCTTGTTTATCTTATTCACTAATACTTTGTGAACTGTTTAATTGATTGAATACCTACACAATGTTACAAACAGTTAGCCAGTATGTTGTTTGTAATTTGAGTTGAACACGAGCATGTATACTCCTTCACCGGAGGGCCATTTTGTATGTCAAATTTTCTCACAACGTGATGTATACTTATATGTGTAATGATGTTATATTTATATGTCAAATGTCATACTGAACCTGTTTTATAGTTAACTCATACATAGTAACCTCTGTTAAACGACCGCATGCGGTATAGCATTAACCTTCATATTTAGTATAATTTGTAAACCTGTAGTGATGTTCATAAGAACGGCCA
>ENA-OREC01001053-OREC01001053.1-marine-metagenome-genome-assembly--contig:-NODE-1053-length-13051-cov-16.189225_pt1 | contig 13051 bp, 10 predicted proteins | sample MGYA00248626_ERZ508543 | MGnify/ENA primary metagenome ERZ508543 (study PRJEB26211, sample SAMN05518279) | marine metagenome | isolation source: Puget Sound, Washington, USA | host: Bankia setacea... | reverse complement strand
ATAATAAATACCTCATATTTTTAGAGAGTAACTCATGAAGTGATACATTATTATAGAACAGAACAATTTACAACTTCTACTATATAAACATAATGAAATGAAAAGAAATACTATTGACTAATATTTACAGACAGTTATGATAGTGATGGCATAGACTAGGTTTGGCATGAACACTGTACACATTGTTTGTTTTTTAGATATAAATCTCCTAAAAAAGTTCTATAGGTACCTGCAATTGGAAGAGAGAGTTTGTTGTTTGTGATATATGACTCCGCCTCCGATGCTGTAGGAACTCCTCCTACAAAGATTTCTGACGAGGTGAGAACGGTCAAGTCTACAAGTGGATCTCCGGACACCTCTGTTCCAATGCCTTCCACTGTGATCATGGCTTGCTGACCGTCCTTCTGTAGAGTTACTGTGTACCATTTAGTGTCACAGAAGTTCACCTCGGGACGATTGAATGTCACAGACCCAGCCAGTATACCGTTAGCAAACTCAAAATGTAACGCCCTGTTGATCACTGCGCAGTAAATGTAGATTCCAGTACCACCATAGGCAAAGAATATGATACCAGTATGCATCTGGGTACGGAATCCAAACTGTATAGTCTTTGAGTTACCAACAAGTAAAGTATCTGAAGCAAATCGGGCATACCCTGTAAGAACAAAAACATAACACCATTAGTTTATGAAATTGATTAGTAACCCATACAATGGGAACTAGGATGAGGTTTCTATTTTGTTGAGTTTATGGTCTTTTTTTTGATAATCCATTGATAGTCCAACAATATGTAATAAATTAATGGTAGTCTGTTTAACTAGCCCAATTCTTCCCAAAATTTTAGACAAAAGTCAAAGGAGACAAGAAAAAGAAAATTATTAAGAGAACTTTTTGGTCTACATATGGCTCAAACATAATCCTACAAATTCATAGACAAGAGCATCACCTACTGAGCTATAAGAAATCCTTCAGAGTGTTTATGAATAAAATGCGATACTTCAATGTTAGAGATCTTTGGGCGGTTTGGAGTACTGGTTTGGGCAGTTGATTCATAATCAACAGATACCTGTCAGTTGTGAGTTTGAACCTCATAAAGGGCTCCTGTTGTTTCCTTGAGAAAGAAACTTTACCGTGATTGCTCAGTACTGGTTGGTGCTAGGAACAGATTGGAGCGTGATTAAATAAGCAGAATCGCTTCTTTCATAATTAAACTAAAAGAAATAAGTATGAACTAAAGACCTTTGCATGACATAAGACCAACAGTTGGATTTGTAGTATACTAACCTTGTCCCATAAAGTGAGCTCCCTTGTCCAGGTTGATGGGACAGCCCTCCCAGTTAAGAAAGGCCAATTCATTGTGAATGGCTTGTGTCCAGTTTAATTCTACCCAAGCTGGTGAAGGAACTTTATGTCTCATTATCTCAATTGTTCGTATACATCCTTGGAAACCATGATCTATGAGCTACAAATGAAAAACAAAACTACAACCTAAACTCTGAAACTCACCACTGTAAGTACAGAAATTACCTCGCCTAATCGACATTGTGCATCATAAACATATAGCACAATGCAAAAAGTGCATTTACATCAGCATCTTCTATGCCATGTAACTAAATCCAATGAGATTTTATAATTTTGTATTTTTCCTAATATATAAGTACATGTACTTAAAAGATTGTTTGTAGCACATTTGTTGATCATGGAAATTAATATTACTGAGTTGCGATCATAGTAAGATGCACAGGTGAATGAACAGGCATAAGCAGCGGTGTTAACTTCAAATGGTGGTGGGTATTACAAAATCATAAGCATACGTCAAGGTTTTAATGATATTTTGCAATAGTTATATATTTATTAACTTCTTACCTTCAATCTAGAGTCTTTACTTTTCCTGTATATTGTATAGTTATGTGGTAATCCTCCAATGTAAACCCCAGTGTTGGGCCCAATAATGGTTCCTTTGGCACAGCGGGCAGTTCTTGTACCTGACAGTGTGAAGCAATCAAAACTAACATAAACTGATAACTAATTTACTTGGTATCGTTATTCATTAACTATATTTTTCATCAATATATGTAGTATGACTGCCATATGTTTTACATCCATTTAAAGGTAACAACTTATTTTGTACTTTTAAATTAGCATTTATAGTTTGAGGCAGTTTACAAATGGTATACAAGTCAGAAAACTCCATCATTATCAAAAGTGCTAATGTTTATACATCTTGTAAGTGTAAGTTGTGACTATTGGTATTTCAAAATTTAAGCAAGTAGAGCAATGTTACTATTTGAATTCGATTAATTAGTTCTCTCAAAAATTGAAACACACTTTTGAGTATAAGATATCTACATACTAACAAGAAAAACGTACAATTAAATACAAACAACAACACTTATATCGATATAACCCACTTCTAAAATGTTGTTAAAAAGTAGCAAGAAAATAAGCATGCATTTTACACATCTAAAATGTTCATAGATCATACAGGTACATTTACTTACTTCAATGTTCATCCTTTCTACATACATTGGAAGGTATGATATTAATTCTGATGATATTTTATACAAGCAACTTTTTAAACATTGCATTTGAATGAAATTTGTGGTGAAAATCATATGCTTTTATAAATATTTGATATTTGAACGCATTTTAAAGAAAATATGTCTTTATGCAGTTGGTATGTGTTTATTACAAACTTTTGTGAGAACATTTCAATGGATGAATGTGATAGGGCTTCTATTTTCTATTTGCTTCTTTATTCAATAGCATTAAGAAACATTTTACTTTCACCCCTCAATATACATTCTAATTTCTAAATATCTTACAACTAGTTATTTGAGAACTAACCTGACCACTTATCGTCTATGTTGATGTGGGCCACATTCTCATCTCTCCATGCTTCTATTCTATGCCAGACATTATCATTATAGCGCAAACCTTCATCATTAGTGGGAGACACAAAGGAGGCACAACCTGTCAACATGGGCAATGTAAAACTCTACTATTTAACAAGGGAACTTCTTTGACATAAATGTCAATCTACCCTAAGGCTCTCAATTTACTTTAATTTGATTGTGAAATCATGCTCAAAAACATTTCTGGAACCAACCAGTACTAAGCAATGAGGGTAACTTTACTTGTTTAATGAAAGCCTGTAATGATTTCATGTTATCTTTGATTTTCCTAGTCTAACTAGATGTAAATTATGTCAAAAAAGGTCAAGTACAAGATTCTTGGGTATATTCTGTGTAAATAAATCAGTATATCAATATACACCATGCATTCACATTATAACAAGCATTAGGTAGAAAAGATCAAAGACAGTTTTATAAAGACACAATGTAAATATTTCAAACACTTAAAGGTTTAAAAGTCCAAAGGCACGTCTAGAATTGTACAATACATCTAAAACATATAAACTATACAGATATAATACATCCTAATACTAGGCAATGTATAATCACATCTACAGAAGTCCACATCTACTGAGACCTGATACCTGAAAACCTGTTATCAACATTTATAGAGATGGTATCACCCATTCTTAGGGCCTCTATGAAATGCCATTCACCATCATGGAAGCGAGTTATACGATCAGTTAAGGGATCAGCCCCTGGACTAATCCCTGTCTCACAGGTGCCTGTATCTGTACAAACAATCAACTCACACGGTAACTTAATATATTTCCGCTTTAAATTGGCAATTTTTTTAAATATTTAATTACGAGAGATTTAAAGAATTCAAAACATGATTCACTGTAGTTGGATAGTATTCAACTGGTTAGGGAGGTTTGTAAAACTTTATATCCACATTTCCTATAACTATCACAAAATGGTTAACATGTATAGCATGGGAACATTGACCTGACACTAGTGAATTCATTTCATGATCTGCTGAATTATGAAATAGGTATGTTAGAGTATTGTGTTATTACAAGATATTGTATAAATATAACTCATGACTATTTTGTACACATGTAACACCTATTTTGTAATTGAGCAGTCCATGTATTATATTGAAGGGTGTCAGGTATCCCAATGGTATATCTTGCTGGTAGTATAGACTCAATGACAAACTAACCTTGTGGATCAAACAGGAACCAAGGACGTCCACCTTTAAACTGAAGAGCTACAAACTCATCCTGCTGGCCTTCAGACGCAGCAAACATCAACAATCCTTCCAACTTACGTGTACGAAACCAGAACCGGATACCTGGAAAAAGAGAAGTTTGTTCATATGTAACCATGGCAATATCTTAAATATTAATATTTTAATATTTCAAAAAAATGTTAAGGTTTATCATGAAAATGAAATCAATGAAAAGTAGGCTAAGAACATATTTAAAACTCTAAAAGGATATATTTTAAATGTGAACCATCCACACTGCCATACCTGTAAAGTCTACATTTGGAGGTATTGTATCAGAAGGAAAGAGGTAGTAACCACCCCCTGGGAATCTGGTACCACTGATCACCTGTGGAGGGTAACTCAGTGCAGGGATTGTCTTCTGTATGGTATAGTAAGGCTCAGGACCATTGGGAAACGCAGGTTGTGCCCACTTGATCGACATAGCTGAAGAGTTCAATCCATCAACTTCTGGTTTGTTAAGTCCATTTGGAACTGTAATACAATAAAACAACAAGTGTACAACATGACAAAAAAGGGGCTTTATTCTAATTCATGTATATAATCTACATAACCCACTTTGAAGACCTTCTCAGGCAGAGAGTTTGACTGGGGCAATACATCTGTCAAACCGTAACGAAGGTGCATATTTATGTTACTGAACTTTCTTCCTTTCTTTTTACGCTGGGTATTACTATTCACATGCACGAGTACCAATATCCTTCCACTTGAAACCTTTGAAAATCTTTGAAAACAAATGATTTAAAACACTATCAACTAAATATTTACTAACACGGTTGCCATTATATACCAAAAAAAAACAGAAATAGTCTCCAAACTTCTGACTTACTGTCCTGGTTTGTTCTGCCTGTGCTTGCTGTACTGTTCACACATCCTACTGCATTACAGGCCTCTGTCTTCACAGTGTGTTCTGAATATGGGGTCAGACCTCCGAGTACATAATACCTGACAGTAGCCTCACCTTCGTACACCTGCTGCCACACGTATGGTGGGGCAAACGGGTTTTCTGTCAGATCTGTCTTCATGTAGTAAAACACTCTGACATTGACAAAATAGACAAAATCATAATTTATACATAAATTATCCGAATCAGTGACATGACATTTCAATTCTTGCTTTCTTTATCACGGAAATTTGACTCCATTTCTTTTGCCTTCGTAAATGTGTAAACTACCTTTAAAACCTTGTTTGTACTATATATATTAGAAGTCTTTGGTATAAATCAAATTCAAGATGAAAGTAACATAAACAAATTAACACGAGATATCACCAAAATGACAAGTTATATATTCTTTATAACAAAACAAAGTCTGAAACAATGCATACATGTACAATGATATGAACAATTCCGGTTGTTTAAAAACACGTTGACTAGTCCTACCTATACAAGATGATTATCCCCCTTGACTGATCATCTGAAGGTGCATTCCAGGATATGTTAAGTGAGAGAGGGCTGAGTCCTACCACTACAGGGGCTGGTGTAGAGAGTGGGTCTGTGGCCCCTGTACGACCTGACACCCACACACTGGCTGCTTTTCCTGCACTGTTCTCTGCCAAGGTCTGCGGGTAGATTTACAAGGGCCAAATAATAGATAAATACATATAATCAAGACTTAACTTCTTTATATATGCATCATAATAGACATAAAACAGCCAATAGCATTCACCAGCTAGTTGATCATCTTGTAACTTTGTAAGTAATTAAAATCAGCTTTATAAAGGTGAGAGACATGTTATACATTGTAGAAGATCTAACTGTTCCTACATACTTAATACTGTATGTCCTCAAAATAGGTTTTCTGTCTACCAATATACCAAGTTTAACTGTAGTAAATGTCATGACAAGTAATAGAAAGAAAACAATGAAATGGGTAGACAGAAGGATGAACTGCTAGACACAACTCTGACTGTAATAATGCTCTACAATTTGTTTTTATGACTCTTGCATATGGATAAAACTATGAGCAAATTAGAAAGAAATTACAGGAATTACTACTTACCTGAAACTGGTAGAGAGTGAATGGTGTGAGCCCAGACAGAACATATTCTGTGTCAGGAGGTGGGAGAGCATTCTCCTGAGGGGTCTGCGTAGGATGGGGGTTGTACTGACCAGCAGGGTGGAAGATTCGAGTCTCTGGTGGAAACCGAATCCCATCTGGACCTATATCTCCTCTCATCCACAACTCGTAAAATATGATGATACCTAAAACAAAGGTAGTGTTCTTTTTTTTTTACACAATAACATATTAACTTAATATTCTACTGTCAGATACTAACAAGTCAAGATAGTTATTACAGCTATATGTTTGTCCAGCAAAATAACAAACAATGTGACCAAAATATATCTGTTACGTGCAGGCAAATTTGATCAATTTATTACAAGTAGATCTTAATATGTACCATTAAATCAACAAACAAAGCATGCATCAGATTCTTTTTAAAACTAGAACTGTGAGTGAAATCACAAAGGATACACCCGTCCCATGCTCCCTTCAATTATCTTCCTTGAAATATTTTGTACTGGGATTATCTTCCTTCATGCACATTTTCGGTATACTAGTGGTATAATATAATAGTTAATATAAGTTTACCATTAGGGAATTCTGGTGGCTCCCATCTGATATGTAGTGCAGTGTTGTTCAACGCCATGACGATAGGTGCAAACATTCCCTCTGGTACAGCAGACATGGTTGGAAACTCTACCGGCTCACTCTTCAAACATCCACCCGCGGTACAAGTATCTACATGGAAGATATAGTTGGTAAATGGGATCAGAGATATAAGGGTCACCTGACGTTCTTGTCCCTCCCACTGTACGATCTTCGTGTCATTCTGCACAGTGCGTGAGTACAGGATATACTTAAACAGTGGCCCATTCATAATACTGGGCTTGTTCCATGTGAAGGTGCCACTCTTAGACATGATGTCCGATACACTGAGGATTACGGTACCATACGGGGCTCCAGATGGGGTCCGGAAGCTGATTGGTGCACTCTGTATACTACCAAATGCATTGGTCGATTCAATCACGTAGGAGTAAATGGTGTAAGGATTCAAGTTTGTGTCGTTCACAGACCTCTCTGAAACAACCAATCAATATTGATGTTAAACACATATATATCTCCATCAAGCAACTTGTACAGTAGCTATATATTGACGTCCCGGTAATGAAAGTTTGTACGTCCTTCTTTAAACTATACCACTTACGAGCTTTCATGACCGGGACGTGGATATGTATACATTAGTTCAGCTAACCAGTAAGACAATACGTGGAGTGAAAATTACAACAAATATATCAACTGATTACTTACTATTACATATTGATTCATTTCTTACTTAACATTTTGAATTACAGTGTTTGACATGTATAAACCTTTTCTTTACTGTTTGTAAAAGGTTATTAAGGTAACTCATATAGTTTTAACACAATTTCTCTTTTTAATATCTGCTACATAAACATGTGTTCAGTCTTTCAGTAAAAGCATGAAATAGTAAAAAGACAATAATTGACCTTAAAAGCTATATGTACTTATTAAAGTAATCAAGCAACTTATGAGATAGACATAACATTACTTGTTTAATACTAAATTTAACTAATTACATTCAATAATTATAGCATTAAATATTTTATTATGTTGACTTTTTTTAACATTCAAGCTACATGTACAAGTTCAATAATTATGGTTTCTAAATACATTTTTTTGGAAGGAAATATTCTGGATTTGAAATGAATATCTGATCTGGTGGCTAAAATAACTCCCCATTTACCCTAGCCCTCCTTAAGAAAAAACAGATTTTTGTGAAGAAAGTAAAAACATTGTATCTTATCTTATTTATGATATTTAATTATCAGAGATCATGTGTGGCTGAAGACTATTACTTGACCACTATTCTGTTCTTTGTCTGTTAAGGAATTTCCAGCAGTTTAACCAGACTGACTCATTTATTATCAGTCATGGACAAAGATGGGTGTGTTTTGCAAAGAGTGTTTATTAAAAAGAAATATTCCGTGTGTTGAGTAAATAATGACTATGAAAACTACCACAATATATCTAAATATATCTAAAGGGTAATAGAAAAAGATGGAAATACAAGGGAAAAATGAGAACTATAACTGTTAAGGGCAGCATGGCCCAGTCAGTAGTGTGTCTGAATTGTAATTGGTCAGTTCTGAGTTCAAACCTCATCAAAGGACTCCCATTGTGGGGGAGAGAGAGAGAAAGAGAGAGAGACTTAAGTTAAGAAACACACTGAACTAGGCTACCAGTTTGGAATGAAAAAGGAGCATTGGTTATGATTTGTAATATTTATCCATTGACAAAGCGAAGCGAGGAATTCAACGCAAAAAATAAGCTTGATTGTACATATAAAGATAAAGATCTAAGAAGTGCATTGAGTGGTTTGTCTATAAAAGGGTGAAGGTAAAAAAGTTAAATTGAAGATCTAATGAATTATTGAAAGCATGATGTATCTAAATTCAAAGTTTAAGTGAAATAACCTGTAAACTAGACAAAATGACAGCTGTTAAGCTACCAGGAAAAGTTGAATGTATTTTCTGTCAACTGTAAGCTCTGTTACTTCATTGAGTTAAACAAAAACATCTAGACAAAACATTCATTTCTGCCTAAACAACAATTGCAATAATACTCTGAATTGAACACCATCTATGTATATTATCTAGGTACAGTCAGGGTTGAACACTAATTGTAAGTAGCTATATAACAGATTTGATTAGAAGGCAGTTACGACCAACTCTCTAATGAAGGTTTACATTTGATATAAGGGTAGTTCATGCCTTAAGGAGAAGACATATATCTTACCTTTAAAAAGATTGATACAGTTGACAGAACACTGATGCTAAGAAAAATGCTAAGACAAGAAGCTGAGAAAAATGTTTTGAGAAAAGATGTGGACAAGTTTAAGGGAGTTTCTATGACTACTTCTACCATATATACCTTCTGGCACTGTAAACATAAGAACAAATACCTTTAAAGTATGTAACAAGTGTGTTAGACTATTTTCTATTGGAGCTATGGTGCTATTAGTCACACAATCATTTTTGGGACATCTTAATATTTGTTCACCATTAACAATCCGTATTATTTATTAGTCAACTAGAGCATGTGTATAAAACACAGAAAACAGTTTCTAATATGTTGTGAAATGAGTACATATTTAGGGCACAATTTGCATAGATCATGTGAAAGTATTGTATCACTGAAAAAGAAACTGCAAAAATAATAGGTACAACAAATACATGCATGAAGATTCATAGTTAGTACCAACTGGAAGTTACACATTTGGCTAAAACATGATTATGTACACAAGTTCTGAGGGGTGAATGGAAAAGGGTCTCTCTTCTTCTTTACTGTATATCACTTAGGAACCCATTTGCTTTCATCCCTCAAACTACATGCAGGATTATGACAACCATCCCAAGATGACTACGATAATATGGTCACTATAGAGAGTTTAACTGTAGAATCAGCAAATTTCTTGGGCATAAAATTCAGTGATTTTCTTATAATCTTTTGCAATGATGAATGAATTTATGGATTCCAATAAAGCATTATACAGTAAAAACCCTTTAAAACCCGACTCCCTCTATATTGAAACCACCTCTATACCAAACCTGACATATGGTCCAAAATCTATTATTCCTATTAAAATAACCAGAATCTGGAAGTTTGTCTCATTATAAGAGTGGCTGGTTAAGAGGGGTTTTACTGCAGAATCTGGAAGTTTGTCTCATTATAAGAGTGGCTGGTTAAGAGGGGTTTTACTGTACATTTACACGGACAACGATTGAAACCATAATTCATTGGCATTTAATTTGTGTTTTAGCTGACCAACCAAAGGCGCATTTAACAGATAGGGTTCACTAGCTTGAACAATTTGATATTTGCGGTGTATGCATTTATAAAAGGTTGCCAATCTTATTAATGGTAGTGTCGTAATATTGGTTGTTCACACACTCCATGGTGTCATTTGAATTTGCAAATTAGAAATGGTACTTAATAATCACAAATTTTGCTTGACGTCCAAACAGAAACGACGTTACAAAGCGAGTACAGTAGAATAGATCCTAGTAAATACCAGTGGTTTCATAGCAACTAATGGACTGATGGTATAACTATGGTAATGATAACACAAACAATGAGTTGTTATGGTTATATATATGTACTAAGAAACAGTAATAGTTCTTAGGTTAACTGTATAAACATGTTGTGTTAACTGGGTGCATATGTTAGATGATGTTGTTAGGCATCCAGTGACTTTACCTTTCTTTGACACAAATTTTTTAGACTGTTTCTGTTCCTCCTCTTTAAAAACAATGCAACAACATAATGAAGCACAAACAAAAAATGCACTGAAAATAGCTTTTACGTGTTTCTTTCTTATGTGACCTGCCTTTTGGTGGATTGAATATTTAACAATCAAAGGCTCTAGAACTGTTATCAAACCAGACAGAAGTCTCAACAAGCACAAACATGAAGAATCATTTCTATTATGAGATTATTAAACTGTTACTATGGAAGCAGAACCATAAAATCTTCTTCAGCAATTATGACATGTATCCGATATTGAAAAAATAAAACTATTTTTACGGTGATATTTTACATACAACAGACTTCATGAACAGTAATGAAAACAAATTAAGACACAGGAAAAGCTTTAGAAATGTTTTCAACAAAGCAATACACCAGTACATAATACTGTAACACAATGATAACAGATAGCAGAAACAATAATAGCTTCATATATTTAAAATATATCGAAAACAACAATATGCTATGATTGTTTCAAATCATCAAGTTTGATATTTGTTTTTATATACTAGTAAAATACTGCAAAGTAACATAAAATGGTCAGATATCTATGCAAATTTGAAGTCTCATCTGTAAAAGTCAACAATGATAACGTACGTAAAATGGACTTTCCAAAAGACGCACTATGTGAAATAGCTATTTTCTAAAGATGCATTTATTCTGCAAGAGAATTGATTTCATTGATTGCCTACATTTTATGATACGTCAAGTCTGGAGTTTGATAAAGTTAGAAAAACAATCACAACTTACCATCTCCTAGTACTGTAAATATAAGTGTTCCATTTCTGAACAGTTTGTAAAACTCTATGACACCGTTAGGATAGTCTGGAGATTTCCATATGACCTTCAGGGCTGTAGAGTTGATTGCCTCGTAATATGGAGGTGGCTGCTGTGCAGGGGCTGTAAGGACAGAATGTGACACATGTCATGTACAAATACAATGACCTCTAAATATGATTCATCAAGTTCTTAACACCGGTATGGTTTATCAAATTCTAAATAATTATGGTTTATCAAATTCTAAATAATTATGGTTTATCAAATTCTAAATATGGTTTATAAAGTTCTAAATATAGTTGATTAAGTTCTTAATATGGTTTATCAATTTTAGATATGGTTTATCAAGTTCTAAATATGGTTTATCTAGGTTCTAACTAAGTTCTTTGAAGATGCAGCAACTTGAGGATTGAATGTAAAACAGGTTATTTCTGCGTCCTTATTCAAAAGCACCAATTAGAACCCTTTAGTTTTTAATTCTCATGCTATTCTCTTTAATTTATCCATGACATGCTCTAAACCTAGAAATCATTTTGAAATGACTTTGTTGTTTTGCTAAATTGTAAACTAGAGTGCTCCATTGGTATGTTTAAAGTGATTTTCCTCTGAACATGTTGAGTCAAGTGTAGATATATCTCTGGTATGCACAATAATTACAAATATACTCCTATACACTCCTATATGCTCCTATATGCTTATTTATGCTTTTCTATGCTTCTATATGCTTCTATATGTATTTATATGATTATTTATGCTTCTATATGCTTATTTATGCTTATATATGCTTAGTTATGCTCCTATATGCTTCTAAACGCTCATATATGCTTCTAAATGCTTAGTTAGGCTTCTATGTGCTTCTAAACACTCCTATATGCTTCTATTTACAAGTAAGATCCAAGGTGGGGGAGTCGAATTTTCGGCACACTCGTGCGACAGGGCAAGTGATATTTTCAGTCTCAATAGATATTCTCTCTAATTTGTCAGTTAGGAGTAGACATTATCATACAAGAATGCAGGGCAAGTAGGTTTTGCTGCAGGGCAAGTGGATTTTCAAGTCACTTGCCTTTGCATGACGAGTAGCTGTGGAAACAATATTTGAGGCCTGTATATGCTCCTACATGATCCTACATACTTCTACATGCTCCTATATGCTCCTACATGCTTCTACATGCTCCTATATGCTCCTATATGCTCCTATATGCTCCTATATGCTCCTACATGCTCCTACATACTTCTACATGCTCCTACATGCTTCTACATGCTCCTACATGCTCCTATATGCTCCTATATGCTCCTATATGCTCCTATATGCGACTACATGCTTCTACATGCTCCTACATGATTCTACATGCTCCTACATGCTCCTACATACTTCTACATGCTCCTATATGCTCCTATATGCTCCTATATGCTCCTACATGCTTCTGCATGCTCCTACATGCTCCTACATGCTCCTATATGCTCCTATATGCTCCTATATGCTCCTATATGCGACTACATGCTTCTACATGCTCCTACATGATTCTACATGCTCCTACATGCTCCTACATACTTCTACATGCTCCTATATGCTCCTATATGCTCCTATATGCTCCTACATGCTTCTGCATGCTCCTACATGCTCCTACATGCTCCTACATACTTCTACATGCTCCTATATGCTCCTATATGCTCCTATATGCTCCTATATGCGACTACATGCTTCTACATGCTCCTACATGATTCTACATGCTCCTACATGCTCCTACATACTTCTACATGCTCCTATATGCTCCTATATGCTCCTATATGCTCCTACA
>ENA-OREC01001052-OREC01001052.1-marine-metagenome-genome-assembly--contig:-NODE-1052-length-13056-cov-13.258263_pt1 | contig 13056 bp, 9 predicted proteins | sample MGYA00248626_ERZ508543 | MGnify/ENA primary metagenome ERZ508543 (study PRJEB26211, sample SAMN05518279) | marine metagenome | isolation source: Puget Sound, Washington, USA | host: Bankia setacea... | reverse complement strand
TTTTTTTTAAATATATTAGTATATATATCAAATTTGTCTAAAACAATTATTAGAAGAAACCTTAAATATAATGTTTGAAGGTAAGTATGTAGTATGTATATATAGTGATTTTGACTGTGCAAGACTCCAGATCGTACCTGCACACTTATATAAATCTTACATCAACTGGATTATTGAATGTATCTAACTTAACTCATTGAACGAAACTTCTCAGCATATAACGTCTGAACCAAACACACACAAACATACACGAGCAACAATGTTGCCAAACTAAGACAAAGACAATGGCGTACTATGTGTTGATGTTTCAACATTTTATTTAAACTATGTACATGTAACGAATAAATACTAGAGTGAGGTCCGTAGGGTTAAATCTATTGGAAGTGATTCATTTTTTGTCGTCCGTTTGATGTTGACAAGGTCATTTTCTGCAACACTCCAGCAGCCCATCTGAGCAACTTCATCGTCGAAACTTCCGCACTCCTTTAATTGCCAGTTTGATTTTTTGTTATCAACAGAATCTCTGTGCATAATTACAAACAAATAAAAAGGTTCCAGATGTGAATCAAGAACTGACTTGCATATGAAAATATTGCACAACAAAGCATATACTGTCGGAGTAGTTTTACCGAAATGGCAATAGGATGAGAGGTGGCAAACCGATACAGAGGCCCGAGTAATGGACACAAGGGCTTGTACGCAGGAGGAAGTAATTTGGGTGTGATTCTTGAGGTTATGTTGGTAAGACAAAATGTGAAACACTATTAACGGGCGGAACTGTACATTGCACGACACAACTGTGTAATTGTGATTGTCGACGTTGACACAAAAAAATCCCAAGAAAATGTTTTGCTGAGAGACTGGTTCAACGATATCATTATCTGACTGTGTTACAAACAATGATTTTCTTCGTAAAATGCTAATAAGATGTGTAATAGATCTATTGAAATGGGACAGATTTACAGCACAGTAATGTTCACCAGAAACACTGAACACTAAAGCGACAGTAACTTGTTTGTGTTTTAATTAGTGGTTTAACAGTGTCAGTGGCCGGAAAATAGATAAGTCAGCTGAACTATCACTTGGGTCAGTTGACAGATGAGTGTATAAGCAAACCAGATCAAACGTTAGTTTATGATTTTGATTACCATCTTTAAATGTTTTGTAACGGTATGGTATTTGAGTAATTGGCGTAACCTTGGTTTTAAAGGCTGCATGATACATTTTATCTGACAAATACAAATGAAAAAAATGTAATAAATAATGAGAACTATTTTAATACTTTGTGAATTTGGTAAAATGCTTTATGTATTGAAATATACTGTGTCTCAATGAATTGTTAGTAATAAATAAAAGCTACATTTATTTCATTGGTACGTTTATAACATCCAGTTTGTTTTGGTACTTAAAACATCAATTAATAGTGAAGTATATAGATAAAAAACATTATTGTCAAAACAAATCAGCAGATCTGTGTGTCCAGTGTGGTATGTTGTACACCGGCTAAAGACTCATGCAACTGTTAATGGTTCTTACATCAAAGACTCTCATATTTCTAGTTATACTTGCAACCGGTTTTGTTATTGAGACAAATTAATTAGTTTAGCAGCGCACGAGTTCGGTATTTATTCTTTCAAATTTTGACTACTGTCGTTTTCTATAGAATAATTGTAACAAAACACTGAACGATAAAATAACAAAGATTAGCTTGTTTTGGAAAGTAAGATATTAACACCCACTGAACTTTCTTAGTTGTACCTAAATAAACAATTAAGTTATATCGACACATATAAACAATAAGTTCTGGAATATAATTAAAGATTACATTCGTAAATTAACTACATGTACTCTTAACATGTATAAAAATGAGATACTTGAAGTGGTTCAAAAATTCTAAATGATATTATACTAGTTACATGATACAACAGATATGTATCAGTAGTGTGTATCAATTGTATTCACGTGTATAGTGTTGCTTAAACAAGTCTTTGAATAACTTGCAATACATTTGTGTTGTTTTTGCTAGACGGATAACAACATAATCAGCTACATGCTTGTGTTTGCCATGCTTTGTAAATGAAAGCAAATAAATAATTAATTTTAAGAGAAAATATAATAACCTTATGTAACGTGTCACTTGAAGATAGTTATTTAAATATAGTTTAGTAATTTAAATATTGTTTAATAATGTGCTTATCTTTAAAAGAGTGGACTCTACTCAGATAGTGATTAAATGCGTGCACCATGGGACCGTAGTTTAGTCAATGTGCGTTGTGTTACTGTACATGTGCACTGTTTAAAGGCATTGTCTGTGAAGTATTTAATAGTCTTTATGTAAATTATTAGTTAATTGCATGCATAAATCAGTTTAGTTTCAGCAACAATTCCCATATTGTACATTATACATACTTGTGCACAAAGGTGACTGGAAGATGACCTCTAGGAGAGCACCAGTCTCGTATACATGAAGTATCACAGTCCGATGTCAAACAAGAGCGTGGAACTCCAAATACAGTCAACTAGGAACACGCATGTAATATTCATGTTTATACAGTTGTGAGAAAGTGTACTTGTGATGCCACGTTTGGATACATGTACACGACAAAGCTGCACCATCAATGTATATGACAATGCTACACTCAGAGACATGACCTATATAAATGAACGTGTACCACCGGGTCTTATGTATCTAAATATATTCAAAACAGAACAAAATGTTTTATTTATTTTATGTGTTTTTGTGTTCAATTACAATATACGTATAGTCCATTTAGTAGCTGTACACAGTAACGATTTGACATGGCGTGTCATACACTGCTAGTTGTGTAATGGCCAATTTGTAATAAATTTTGCCATGGCGTACAATACACTGCTAGTTGTGTAATGGCCAATCTGTAATATATTTTGCCATGGCGTACAATACACTGCTAGTTGTGTAATGGCCAATATGTAATACATTTTACCATGGCGTGTCATACACTGCTAGTTGTGTAATGGCCAATCTGTAATACATTTTGCCATGGCGTGCAATACACTGCTAGTTGTGTAATGGCCAATCTGTAATATATTTTGCCATGGCGTGCAATACACTGCTAGTTGTGTAATGGCCAATCTGTAATATATTTTACCATGGCGTACAATACACTGCTAGTTGTGTAATGGCCAATCTGTAATACATTTTACCATGGCGTACAATACACTGCTAGTTGTGTAATGGCCAATCTGTAATACATTAACATAAACATAGTATGTAGCACAATGGCTGTTATGTTACAGCAGGAGCTCAGTAGACAAAGGCATGATTTTGAAATATATTCCATAGAAAGTATAACTTCTTTCAATTGATTATTATGGTGTGAATACGGTTTTCAATACAAAATAACTTACAGCATATGAGGTAGTTATATATAAACGTTACATGTTTACTTCCCAGCCACCTCTGAAATCAATGGTTTTGAGAGACAACGGAATGACTGTGGGATGTTTCGATTGTAACATTGCTTGTTTGCTCCGTATATAATCATCAAGTTGGTACATAACCGTATAGTTGGGACACTTATTTGCTAGATTCACAGGGATGATGGATGAGTATATGCAATATAGAATACAGTGATTTATTGAATAGTTTATCAGATTTACAATGTTGCTGGTTTGATATATTACACAACCGCATGTCTCGATATATATTATATACACATTTTGACATATTGATTCTTGTTAAGGCATTCAATTGTTTTGCACTTGTATTTTATTTATTAGCCATTTAAGTATTCAAAAAGATAATAGCTTAAAATTTGAAAGTAAGATAACAGAAATGGTCGCTGATAAAATACGTTACAGCTACTGTCAACTTATAATTTGTTAAAATTTAGATTTCTTTGAAGTCATGCATAGAGTAAAGAAATATTATTTCAACTTGAATATTTCATGCTATTAAAACATCTTTCTATAACATTTTGCGGCATGCTCTGATAAACATGTCACAGAGTGCGTGTTGGTATGTACTTGTGTATAACAAATGTGTGAATATAGTACTTCAATCATAAATTGGTTAATAGTAACAAAAGGAGAAATAGCATAACACACTAATTTAGAAAAACAGCAATCAGGATGTTAACTAGAGAGAAACACTCAATGAATGTAAACACAACTAACTTCCTTCATGCGACATGTTTTAGTAATGTAACATTGATTAAACGTCATGTTTCTCTTTGATGCAGTAAGAGACGTTTGTTCATTGCTGTACTAGTTACATTTGCAGATTATCATACAAACATATAGATATTCATAGCAGTGTTTGCGACATTTTGCTTTCATTAAGTATTCGTGGCGCATTTTGACTCTAAGTAGATCAACCATTTACTGTGCACAGTTTTCTGCATTTTAAACAGTAGGTGTGACTTATACAAAAGGCCATTGGTTCGTTTGATTCTATATATCAAACGACAGCCACCGACTGCTGTTTGTGCAGCTTTGTGCATGTATATGAGCTCACATTACCATACATATTCTAATCAGTACGAAGTTATGAATATTCAACAGTGACGGACTACTTGTCGCTGTTCACATTCTTAGAGGGTAACGGTTATCAACAATGAGCGATGAATTATTCAAGTAAGGTCAGATAAATTTAGGCCATCAATGACTTAGTAGACGTTATATCTTATAAATGTTTAATCTATGTCATAGTTATTATTCAGATGCAGCCTCTGCAGCGGACATAGCTGCACCAGACTCGATAAAGTAGTTTCTGCACAAAATATGTAGCCATTTTTGCCTCAGATTATCACATATTTGAATATATAAACTGGATTTTAAAGTCAATCATATCGGTAAACTATGCAAGTGTCAGCTATTCACCAGTAGGTATATAGGGCTATTGTAAATATCCAGTTAATATTAGCATGTCTATTTTAGAACTAATTTGTCCAATATTGCTGTTTCAGAATGTGCATTCAACTTAATTTAAGTGTTAATCGGGGTAACAGATCAAGTGAATATATCTGTATAAGCTTAACCATAGCTTTAAAAGGTTAAATAGTTCATAGAATAGAAACCTTAACTTCAATGCGTTTTCCAGAACGTAGTACGTTACCGAAATAGGTTTGACAACTCCGATTAAAACCCCATGTATATGTAACTATGTGAATCATCTTTGAACAGCTAGCTTGCCTAAAAATGCGATATAAACAGGATCTCTTGGGCTACGTGTTGGTAATTTGAACGCTAGGTCTATTATTATACAGTTATAAAGAGCGTGTTTTGAAAATAAATAGTAAACTAAGTATTGTCCAACGTTACCACGGTTCATACAAGGTGTTATATTGTATATTCCTGCAAGTATTAGTATAGATAAGAGCACTGCTCTCGGTAATAGTAAGAACACAAACTTTGTCTCAAATACAGATATTTATTCGATATTTTCAATAAATAAATGACTATCCATCAACATATTTAAACTATGCAGTCTGATAAAATCATAATATATATACACACAAATATACAAAAACGTATATGTTACTTAGCACACATATAATAACGAACTGAAATAATTATTAGTTGGTACTTATAGAAAACGGGCAAAGATATTTGTCCCAAACAATAATATGTATTCGCCATAGGATATATCTTTCTTTACTGGTTGCATTCCTAATTTAAAAAAGCATCAACAACGCAAACACTGTTAAATGAAAAACAAAGTAAAACAGTCAATAAATGTTTTTTCTTCATATGAGTTTTGCTGAATTCTCAACGAATATAAATGCAAAATATAGGAATCTAGGACAAGCAAAATACTTGTGTATGTTTTGTATTAAAACAGAAGTCTTAACATTTCCTCTACGGAAAAATACATTTTAAATAATATATTTCTAGCATTTCAATGCAAACATTTGTAAGGAATTCTTCATTTTCTCGGTTATATATTTCATGTGTTGGAATTACGTTTGATCTAGTAGTTTATACCTTCTCTTACCTCTCACTTAGGTAATATAAATCGGAAATCATTTGTTTAAAACTAGTGACCATGTCAACAGAAAACGTTTTAATGATATACATATATAATACCGTACTGCCTTTTAAATAAATCCAAAAATATGTTAGGACAAAATTATATTTTTTGTTCCTTTTTTGCGATTCATGTTAAGCATGAATCAATGAATACAATAAAATACACGTTATGTTAATTATCATTGATTAGATAAAGGTGGCAAGAATAATACACAAATGAGTTTTACAGCAATAAAGCGCTTTTCGCGAGAAGGAAAATTAACATTTGAAACTTTGTGTAATCTAGATTGAGAACGTTATCATTGGTAAACACTTTCATCATCAGATTTCTTTGTAACACCAAAATGGGAATAATTATTCATTGTAATGTTTTCATGTTATTCACGTCCTAAATTGTTGCCAGTTTCAGCATGGTGTACACTCCAGTGATTGGTTTTATAACTATGAACGATAAAAACACAGTAGACGGTTAAGAAAAAAATCGAAACAAAACATGTGTTCATCACATCACATGAGAAACATTTGGAATATGTCAGGGCAGAACGGATAGTGTCAAGTGTAAGGTATCGTCAAACACAATCGTCAGATAGATCGAAATGTCATGTTGTTATATTGTATTAAACATAGATATACCTTTGACAACGTTCAGACATCGAGACTGTTCAAATAAAGTCGGTACATTATAAGACTTAGTGCTTATAAGTTATCAAAATAACAACTCTTAAAAAACACTGTCGGTATACGTGTCTGTGGATTATACTTCGACTCAGCAATGTGTTTATATGGTTATAGCACTATGTGGTTGAGTTTACTGTTCACACTGATATATGTATAGTTGTACACTTTAGTACACCAATACACGTAGAGCGGTTGTACTCTCATTGATTAATCCTGACACTTATTGTCCGTCCTCTCGTGCCCCGTCCATTTATTTATTTACAAGTAAAACAATCTTTTCGGATAATTCCAGAATCCGGCTAATTCATTTCCTGCCGGCGTCTAGGTGTTACTTACATGCTATATCTAAGTCATCGGACAAATCTAAGTTGACACTAATCCCCACTTCCGGATTGTGTACTGCCGGTCTTATCCCGGCACGTGGAGTCCGTTTTCTCCGTTTTCTCCGCTAAATCACGTGACGAAGCTGTGTGGCTCTGGTGTAAATTAGCCACATAATTGTTCATATATTTATACGGAAAACTATGGTGTATATGCCGTAGATTTTGCTGTAACTGTTGCAAACTATTTTGGGAAAAGTCCAATGGTTTGTGTAAAATATCGTCGATGCCAAATGACCTTACTGGCGGAGGTACTAAGGGATTAGCTGGGACCTTGGGTATGGTGAGGTTCAGAGCCCAGGGTTGGGGTACCATTGTAGGTGGGTTGACTGACGATAGAAGATCTCGATTTTGGAGTCCATATAGTCATGTGGGCGATATCTGTGGTGTTGGCGGGCTAGCGATGCTGGTTGACAGGGAAACAGGGGAAGCCTGACTAACAGCGTCGTCCTCGTTCTCAATATCGATTTTGTCGTCGTCATCATCTTCAAAAGATTTATCATCAACGTCTAGATCGTCAAAGTCGGTGGATGAGTCTCGGTCGGGGGATGAACCCTGGTACTGCTCCAGCCTGGAACCATCTCCACCCTGACTGTTTAATCTGAAGATAAAGGAAAGCAAACCGTTAAAACACTGTAACATTTACATCCGCAATACGCTCAAAAGGATTGAGACAAATTTAAGAACATACTCGTCCAATAAGCTCACATAGTGCATATGGTATGTATTAGTTTAACTATGTATTGTTTGATGCTGGAGGTGTCGTCAGTATTCGTTATTCTTACTTAGGAAGGTAGCGTGTTTTATTATCACAGTATACGGGATTTTAGACTATAACGTACAAGTCTGAGAATCGTGACCTTGGTTGGAGACAAACTGTAGAAAGCGCGGTAGTATAGCAGTGGATCCTTAATCATTGATTGAATTGAAAAATATAATAGCAAACCCTTCTCAACGTTACAAGATTAATATCAAAATGTCCACTTAAAATGTCATATTATTTACATTTCCTTTCAAAGAGATCCCATAGGTCACTATTGATGGTATAATCGTAGAATTGGTTAATATTGGCGCCCTGTAAAGTAAACAGACTGTGATTGACACAGGTATTGTTTTCATTAGATGTGTTCAGTCAGATCCCTACAATGATCCGTCCGTTTTGGCGATGAATTTCTACCATTCATTGAGACGTTATGACACGGATGTGTTTAATTTACAACGGAAATCATTATTACGTTCCATTTCACATGGTTTAAGTGGTCGTTCTGTAAACATATTTTAATAACGTATTTTCGAATTAATAGAATTTTGGTGAGCGGTGCCCATTATGGAATTTGTAATGATTATCTAAAATTGGATAGGGTTAGTTATTGAGGACTATTCACGGTGTGCTTGTGAGATGAAAAATAAATATATCATGGCAGGACACTGACTCTCCAAAAAGACCCTTAATCATAAAAACTCTCGCTAACAAATACATAATTAATGACAGAGTGTAGTTTTATATCTTCATTCACTGAAACGTGAAAGAGCCAACATTTCATTATCCAATAATTTACAGCTCAGCACATTGTATACCGTCTTAGCTGCGAACAAAGTGAGATTTTCTCGGTGTTAAAATACTGCTAGTGAGTGTTATAATTGTACAATGTTAAAAGAATATTCCATGTAAACAATATAATTATAATAGATAAATACGTCCTAGCTCGATTCAGAGTGTTGTAAGAATATTCCATGTAAACAATATAATTATAATAGATAAATACGTCCAAGCTCCCTTTAGAGTGTTGTAAAGGTGTGTTTTTGTATCTGAAAAACGATACTATTCTCATTAACAAAGTCAATAGAGTAATGCTTTGATAGGTGTATATGCGGTTGTAACACAATCAAAGATATATATATATATTTATATATACACTCAAAACGAAATATTTGATCATTTAGTTATTACACGCATTCCGTACTTGAATACATATTGCAAATAGAGGACTTTTATTTTCTTTCTCATTTTTTTGTTCTAATCACACAGAAAGTTCACGTAATGTAACTATTTCATGATTAATCTCCTAATTATGTCTTTGATTATGGAAACTATTTTACAACAAAGGCTGTCGATGTTCTCTTATTACTTGATGATCCATGACTCATTGTGGAAAAGGGTATAAAGAAATATTAGACTTCTTAAATCGTTGTGTGTTGATACGAGATCCAACCTATCAAATTATACAAACAAGACCGTCTTCTCTACAAACAACCCTACTCTCATATCTTAATCTCTCTCCACAAAGAAAACGTTTATAGTTGGTACACTTTATAGGCAGGTGTAAAAATATTAAAGAATCCGAAAAACAAACAATATGTCACTTTGGGGTATTACGGATGTTTTGTGAAATATATAGGTAGGTATGGTCGATTTAGGTAATTCGTCTAACCTGTTCTAAAGAGTCTGGAATCTTATTTATAAACATAGAGTATTTAAGTAGGTAGGTACTCGTAGGAATGTTGTTCTGGGGTTATTTATTATATAGCAATCGTATTGACTTTGAATCGGATTACAATAAGCTACGGAATAGATAGTCAAAGCAAAGTCGCAAATAATGATAATAATGAATACCAAACAGCTAAATGTCTGCCCAAAGTTTAACAACGATAATGAATTATACAAATTAAACAACGTAAGTAATGTTAATATTTTTACATTTCTATTTACATGTCATGTTATGTTTATGTTAGGGAGCGCGAATTGAATTGTTAAAGTACGAAATGAACGAAATGAAGTGGTTTGTGTAATTATTGCTTTACAAGTACATTGGTTTTGTTTAATCCCGTGTAACGTATGTTTACTATACTGATAACAGACATGAATTTCAAACACAAATATTGCAATGTTGAAGTATTGTTGTTATTTATTCATTAATACAAGTAGGTAAGGTGCTCAACGAATCAACTTTAGAGTACCGTTTCAGCGTGTCATCTAGCCTCTTGTATGTTAAACAATATATAGTAATCTCCGTCATATACATTTACTATAAAAAAGTACTGTATCTATATTGATTTACGAACAACACTAACGCACGACATTTTAATATACACATACACCTTCGATAAACGTATCTATTTGTGTATATTTGTTTTATGAATTAATTCCAATGGGTATATTCAAGAAAAAGCAAAAAACAACAGACCCATGCCATTCATGTATTAGTATTACACATAGTTTGATATTATTATAGTGGTGCCATTGTATTAATTATAATTCCAAGTTGGACATGTAACAAGCCAGATAATGAATATACATGTTTTATAATAATATTTCCAAGTTTTGTTTCTCGGAGATATAATTATGTGAACAAATTACACCATGTTTTACCAACAAAGCAATGAATTGAGGATACGTTTAGTTACTGCGTAAACATCACGTGATTTGTAACGAGATGACGTCACACAGACAATAATGAATATTCAATGTGACGCTGCGCTATAAATGTGCGCATAATTTTATGATACATATTTGCAGAAGAAAGAAATGACTCAAACAATATTGCAGTTTTTTATCGAAATATTTGACACAAAGACGTTTTAATATTCGATAGTATGTCATGTCCATTTTAAATATAATACTGTACTGTTAATGTAAATTCATGTACTGTTCTGTTCTGTTCGGTGTATGTCTACGTGATCACTTAGCTAGTAATATCTTGGACTATTTAAACGCCACACATGGTCTCTCTTTGTTTAAATGTCCAGGAAGTGAAACAATAAGATAAATCGTCTAACAGTGGTAGAAATGCCTAATTGCATGTATCATTAGATTCATTACCGCTGAACTTTTCAGTGTACAACAATTTGTATCAGTCATAAAACACCAACAGTACAGACGGGCTGACATTTGATGTGATACTGTACAAGTCTCAATTAGAACATGGCAGTTGTAATCCTGATTAACTTATACATACACAAACTCCTCTCATCCATGTTTAGGCTGAACAGGTTTGCCGTACGTGTGTCTCTAGAAATGGAATAGACACGTGTGTAATGGCTTTGAGTCTGTGTTTGTTATCCCTATAACTAAAAGTATTAAATAGTTTCTACATTGTTATATGCGTTCATTGTTTCGTGACCGTCTAAAAGTTTCATACTGCAAAATACAATCGGTAAACTAAAATATAAGCCTCGAAATGTATTATTCTTGGTCAAGACAAGTGTGTTTGCAGTCTGTGTGATGACCTCTTCAGAAAATTCGTACGGATTGGTGCGTGGAGAGAAGCAGCGTCGCTGATCAGGCCAAATTATCGTCTCTTCCCTGCTTCTACCACAACCTCCTCTAACTTATTTTTCCAACACAAGATAATAACTCGTCTAACACTGATCAATGTCACTTTGGTCCATCATACGCTTTGTGTGACTTATTCAAGAAGAAAACCAGAGCAGATTTGCAAGGAGACCAAATTGGCTTAGCCTAACATTATTATACAGTGAACGGTATGGATGCCAGGCTGAGAAAGGCGCCCGAAATTGATATGACATCTCACTGTATTGGGGTGACAATGATTTTAAAGAAGGCCAGGAAATAGCTATGTGACAAGGCTTTTGCATTTAGCGGTGGACAAATTTAATCTAGATTGTACAATGCTTGATGAAGATGCGATTGAACAGCTTTTTATCAGGGACGAGATAGTGTCCTTTTAGCAGTCAGAACCGAAGGCTTCCGAACGTTTATGGTGACAATGTTGGAATTAGTGCTCATGTGTTTGCCCCCTGCGTCCAACCCTTCTATAATGACAAGTTATGCTATGATAAGACCGAATTGGAAACAGAAATTATAAGTCTAGACCAAAACGAAATTTGAGGGACATTTCTTTAAGGTACACATTACAGAAGTCTTTGAAGACGGTTTGATTGTTTTAGCAGCTAGAAGCCTAGTTATAGTGTGTCGGTTCAGGTATCTCGGTGAGGAACAGTTGTACAGTTGGTGTGTATGTGTGCACTCTATGATAGACAGTTGTGTGAAACAGTTCTTTATAGATCCATTCCATAAAGATTATATACCTCTAGGGTCAAAGTATAATTTATTGTGTGAGTGTCCATCGTGTGAACACAGTTGCGCTATGAAACCTGTTTAGTGTGGAGGTATGCTTTGTTTGCACAACCTTCATCAATATTCCTCTAATTCGTGGCTATTGATCTCGGATCTTTGCTATTCTGTGGTGTTAAGCCGTCTATCATTCTACTGATTGTTTTACATGATCTGTTTGACACCTAGTGAGATATGGAGGATAATAGAGAGCCCTATCATCCACATACCTTAATCTCTCCCTAAATCTCCACGTATAATACCCTGCTATCACAGTGCCCTGCTCAATTACACAATGTTATAAGACAGGGGCCGGGTAGAGTTGATACAGGCGATACTTGTGTCCCAGGGTCTCCTTCTACTGGCCGACTCACACTGCCAAACTCACAACACAGGCACGTAGCAATGGTAAATGGGAGACGTATTACAGATGAACACAGTCTGTGGTGATGAGATCAGGTAAGCAGGTGTCATGTGCAAACACCGGCACAATGAGAGAGCCAGGTCTTATCTACTATACACGGACAACAAGAGATTCAATCCTATGAAGCCAGCCAATCTAACAGCACAGGTGGCTAAACGGATATCTCTAGTAATACTAATAATGAACAAATATTGTCCGTATCATTTAATGCCATCAATAACTATAGCTTTTTGTCCAACTCATCCCGGTCGTGGCAATAACGCCATAAGTAAACGCGAGGACTTATTGTAAATGAACACATAATATTGTCTCAGAATTTAGGAATTTAGCAATACGTGACTAGTTTTGGACTGCACTTATTTACGTGTGTATATTAAAGTTAAAGAATTTGAGATATTTGAATGTCATTGTGAGTCATCAACAGATGTTCTGTACAACAAAAGACATCATTGACGATTTGTTCAACTCACTTACTAATGTTACAATCACTG
>ENA-OREC01001051-OREC01001051.1-marine-metagenome-genome-assembly--contig:-NODE-1051-length-13058-cov-12.815731_pt1 | contig 13058 bp, 5 predicted proteins | sample MGYA00248626_ERZ508543 | MGnify/ENA primary metagenome ERZ508543 (study PRJEB26211, sample SAMN05518279) | marine metagenome | isolation source: Puget Sound, Washington, USA | host: Bankia setacea... | reverse complement strand
TAGATGTAAACAGCTTGTTACCTCTCTATTCATATATATGCAACATTTCTATAACAGTGTAGATGTAAACAGCTTGTTACTTCTGTATTCATATGGAAAATGCAGCGACTAGTGTAAGGTAAACCATTCTATCTGTATTTAGACTAATAATTATTGTATTCGTAAAGGCAATGTATACACCACCGGATTTCCAACTAATCTTAGATCGCAAAAAACGATTCAGTGTTTGATATACCTTATGTACCAGCAGAACGTTCAATATGTTTTGCATTAAATGTATTCAAATGTATTCACAATCGCAATGCAAACGACCATGTTATCTGATTACCACGCACAAAAGAACGGCCCGTGACAATGCTCTTTCCGACTAATGATAAACTATAACGCATAATGGCAACTTTAAATAATAGGAATGGTCCAAGAGATTCGGTTACCCGCTAGGTGGTAGATATATCATTAATAACGAGTTCATATTGGACATTTGGTTAACAGGCAGGGTACACTTTAGGTTTGGAGTTTAATTCTGCAGAATTCTTTTGGATTTATAGAGAAACGTATATTGGTATAAGAAGTTATTTTTATTTTTTCACAATGTTCTGTAGACATATTTTGGGGGAATCTTAGACACATGAAAACAACCAAACACACTAACAAACATCTATTAGTTCAAGATAAGTGACAACGAACACCATTCATTAGTGCATGTTAATTTATACAGTTAGAGTCGCATGTTTAAAATGTTTCACTGAATTGGAAACTTACGAAAAATACTGTAAGAATAAAACAGAACTATAACCCAACTATTCGAATAACTAAAACATAAGTTCGACTAGTCAGCGTCGACTATTAATGCGAAGTTTCAATTAGGTATACGGTAACATCTCTCAAACATCAGGCGCTTCACAATATATAAGTGGTTTTAAACATGCAACGCCTTACATATACCAACACTTGTAATCAGCGTAGTCCACACATTATAGCAACAACTGTATGCATGCACTTACTTTATTCTAAGTAGTATTTGGTTTGACTTTTTCGTTACATATGCAGTGATTCTTCTCGTAAATTTAAATAACAACATGCACGTAGATGTGTACTCTAGCTAATTAATAGTTTCAGATAAATTAAATCCAACGATGTGGCTATACGAATACATGTTTAATTGAGGTGCTATATTGGTTGACAGGTACAGAAGAAAAACAGGATGGGGTTACTCACATTTGTCGGGAGAATCGTTCTGGTTGTTCTCAACATCATATTTATAGTAGGTTCATTTTTCTCTCTTTTAGTTGTATGTGTGTTTGTGAAACTGTTTTGGCATTTTGTAGTTGAAATTTGTCTATAGTATGCTACAAATGTAATGTTTTAATATTGTTTTCTCAATTGGTGCGTTTTGTTTGCGAATCTGTAACGATATCTAAATGATAAATACAACTGATGACTGAAAACAATACATGATTGAGTATTACACACTTTATGTTTGTTTCAAACTGCTACTGTTTCAACGCGATTAAATGTTTCTAATACAACATACTGAACGTTCTTCTTGATATTTGGCAATACTGAATGTGTAGTTGAAGGCGATCACAGAACACAGGAAAGTACACATTGCCTTCTGTACTATATGCCATATGTTCATCTAGTAACCTTCAACTTGTATAGACCGTTGCTCTAAATTTGAGTTTTATCTATTTATTTAAGATTCTTTCCCTTATCCTTGTTGGTCTGGGTTTCACGTTAAGGTTTGCAAGCGATGTGTTCAAAGACTACATACAGACGGCACTGGACGCAGTAGCGAATGCAGCTAAGGGCCCCTTCGGTATGATACTTTTAAAACCTCATTGTATACACGTAAACATATTTATACTGTATATCTATAATACTGCTATTGTTTTGTGTTTTCCATTGGATGGTCCATATACACGGCTTTTTTTCTACTATATACACGGGATCTGTGTGGAGCCTCACCGAATCGACTTATTTAATTGGCTGTAACAAGTAAAGATGGTAAACAATATTGCGTCAAAACAGGAACTGCTTCGATACATAAAACGACTTGTTTGGTTGCAAAAAAGACAAAAAACATCTTCATCCCTCATTTTAATCGCTCATAAATTTACACACTAAAGGTTGAGTCGGGTAAATTACGCATAGCTTAATGACTTAGTATTTATATTATTCACATGACAGGGCCATTAACAGCAAAAATACATGGGGGCTAGTTTACAATTTACAAAGCAGCCCAAAACAAGCAAGTATACATGAATTAAATTATTCACGCCCAATTGTTCCACATTTTACATTTTCGGTGAAGCATAATCACACGAAGGTAAACAAGCCGTTGTCAGTGTATTTTGTCGAGAGTTAAAGCACTATGGTCCGGATATTTTAAGCACTCCATTCGATGAAAATGTGTCGTTTAAAGACTCAAGTACTACACCGTTATCTGCTGGTGTTAAACAGGAACAAACAGCACCGAAAACAACTATAATTTACAAAAGACTATGTACAACAGCCTGCTTTTTGCTTTCTTCTTAGTGACGTCATGTCTATCGCCATTCTGTAAAGTTTACGAGTGTGCCCTTCAGTACCGACTACCGAACGTTGTTTACGCAAACGTTCATTCCCCTATTAAAATCCACTCTCATTCCAACCACATTTCCTATAAGTTATGTTTTAGTTTTACTTCATATCCATTGTTAATAAAAAACCGCCGCCATCTTAACTACGTCCCAAACGTCGTACGTTGAGATCCAATTGTCGTGCCGTTGTTGTATAGTGAGACTACCTTCAAGAAACTTAGATCAATTGTGTAACTTTTAAATAATACCAAATTCCACTTGAAGTGTGAACAATACATAATTTCCACATAATGATAACATATTGCAGTTTTATAAACTCGTTATACAGATGCTTGACAGTGTCCATATACACTGTCAAGAATATGTTTAACTTATAATATTATGAAATAATTTAAATTCTAAATATTTACCATATTTATTGACATTAAAGCACTTTAATGTAACATGTTATATTATTAACCGAATGTATGGGTTCCCGTAGGAAGGTATACACGTACATACAAACAGTATTGTTAAGGCAATATTGGGTAAATATTCTTTACAATACACGTACGCATGTTCTAAGTTAATAACATTTAAAAGAGAAGTGTTTTTTGTAAGAGAAAACCTTACATTCCTATCTAATTCTCAGATTTACAAAAAGCAATTAGAGGATCTCCATGGGCCTTATATATATATATTGACAAATGAGCACGTATATCAATTATCGTTTGTTAAGAGTTGATACACTCTGTGTGTTATCAATGGTTCATTATAACTTACAGGAGAAAGTACATTTAACACGGACAACTTGGACATTGGTCAGCTGATGTTGGGTATTGCAATAGTTCTAATTGTTGTTGGACTATTTTTGCTGGCTATGTCTTTCCTGGGATGTTTTGGGGCGTGCTGTAACCTCACCACAGTGATTCTTGTTGTAAGTAACAACTGTTAGTAGGTCGGGTATCAACATGTTGCTATTCATAAAGCCATTCACCTATACTTTGCATTTATTTGAGAAATTGCTCATTATAAAATCGCAAATCTATATTTGAGCAGTGTTTTATCCGTCTGGTAGAACAGAGTTTTTATGTTTGTAGAGAATTGTAAAACTTAAATGATTCAACCCTTGCTAGATGTTACATGGTGTATGATAGGTTTAAGTTTGAATCATATTTGAATTTGATTAATTATAAAGAATAATAAAGAAAAAATCGTTGTTACGTTTAAGTGTCTCTGCTCAAAGGCTAGTAGTTGAAACATATAGAACTTGTGAACATCATTTGGAAGATGATTTTCATTGTTTACTCGAATGTCATGTGTATATTTTTTAATAAAAATATACAAAAACGAATTATTTGAAAAGAAATTTTAAAATCGAAATAAGAAATGTGCACATGTACATTGTTAATTCCTTTGAGATTAGAAAAAAACACTTTTATTATTAAGTTTGCCCCTCGCGCTTTCTTGTATACACATGTAGTTTATTTGTTAATGTGTAATTGTATTCATATTGAATTGATATATGTTTGTTTATTGCCTCCATACAGAGAAGCATTTCTGCTTATTGTACTATGCAATAAACTCTTGTAATTTTTGAAACTCATTGTGTACATATGTTATATAGTGTGGAGGTTGTCATACATTTTTTACTAGTATAGCTATAACTTGACGTATATACATTGTATTTTCAGTATGCCATCATTCTGGTTGTTATACTTCTGGCCCAAGTAATCCTGGTAGTTCTGCTATACGGAGCACCGGACCTGGTAACTTCCTTTTTATAGTGTTCACCTTTTTTTCTAATTATTCATTTTATTCAAAGTTCCTCCTGCTGTTCAAATCAACTCACTCGTTTCAACAGCTATAAATAGCAGCATATTGAACAGAAATGGAGTTTCTTCGGGAAGCGGTCGGGTTTTAATCTAGTAGAGGTTCAAATGATTATAATAGTATATATCGACTATAATGACTGTAAACAAACGTGTTTTTCCAATCGATTAGACTTCTACTTGACCAATACCCGATCGATCAACATTCGAGTGTTTTAAACATGCCAGAGCGATGTCCATCAATAGCTACTATTCCTGTCAAATTAGGGTTAGAATTTATTATACGGGGTAATCATCATAGTTACATTCAACTTATATTATTGTAGCTGAAGAAAAACATACGGTCTGCAATGGAGGTCAGCCTAACCAACTATAACGGAGTCAAGGGAACGAATATTGAGTCTCTGGCCTGGAGCTTCGCTATGCAACAGGTAAATACTTGAACACTTGGTTTGTCATGTCGATAGGTGGCCACTAAATGTGTATACTCTGATTAGTCCCGTTAGCCTATCATTTACAAAGTAGTTCCGACAGCTGAAAGACACGTCATATTGCCAATCTCAGACTTGACCAAAACCACAAATGGTGATGTTATATCTGTAAAAAGGTATACGAGATGTACACGAGTCGCGATATAGACATATTTCTTATTTTATGTACATGTATAAAACGTTGTTATATACTCAGAACTAAAATCTTAACATACTCAGGCAATAAATGACATATGTTGCCAAACAACACACTGTACAAGCTCTAACGTGCCTGTCCTCGAACTTCTTCAAATAATAATGTTGTTGGATTCATAGTTACAAATATCGATTAAGAGAAGGTGCACCTTTCATTGCTGCTCCATTGTCTACTTACTTCACTCAACTTATACGTCAGTCTGTCCTCCCATCAGCATGGAAACTTGCAAACGTCACTCCTATTGTCAAAAAAGGAGACCCGTCTAACCCAACTCACTATCGTCCAATATCTCTGCTCAGCTGTCTTAGCAAACTGATGGAGCGCTGTGTTCACACGTTTCTTTATAACTACCTCGTAAGCAAATATTTATTATCTCCTCTTCAATCAGGTTTCGTCAAAGGCTCACGTCAACCAACTTATGGTCTTATACAATGACGTGTGCAAAGCTCTTGACGATGGTAAATAAGTTCGTGCAGTATATTGCGATATTTCTAAAACATTCGACAGGGGATGACACAGAGGTCTGCTCTTGATATATCTGATTCTCTGCTTCGTTGGTTTTCTTCATATATATCATCTCGTCAACAACGGGTTTTATATGCTGGTTCCTCGTCATCTTGGTCATCTATTAAAGCTGGCGTATCTCAGAGATCTATTTAAGGATCTTTCCTCTTCCTCGTTTATATCAACGATATCACAACTGACATCAATGCCAATATCCGCGTATTTGCTGTCGACAATAGTGTATACATCGTTGTTGACCATCCAGATACTGCTTGTACCGTACTCAACAGCGATCTCCAGACAGTCTACTCCTGGTTCCAGACCTGGTTTGTATCCTTCAATCCAGTCAAGTCCCAGTACATGTTAAAAACTTAACAAGCCTGCACATCCCCAAATTCATATGAATAACCATGCAATCGAACACGTCGAATCTCATCAACATCTTGGTATAACCCTCTGCAGTGATGCAAAATGGTCAAACACATCTCTCTAATCCAGGGCAAAGAGTGGAAACGCATTGATCTGATTAGGTCTCTAAATTACCACATCAACCGTCCTTGTCTAGAAAATGTGTATATGTATATTTTATTCGACCACTTTTAGAGTACGACGACATAATTTGGGACAACTGCACTAACCAGCAGAAATCCAATACAGAGTATATGCAAGATGAGACTGCACATATAGTTACAGGTGCAACTAAATACTGTTATGTTAATTCAATGCTCGCTGAACTAAAATGGGATTCCCTCACAGACAGACGTAGAAAACACAAAACTTATTGCAGTTTATAAAATGAATCACTCACTCTCTCCGAAATATCTGATCGACCTCCTACCCACACATCGACACACACGGTACAACCTAAGAACTGCAAACAATATCCCACGTATAACTGCAACAACACAAATGTACACAAACTTATTACTTCCAGCAACTGTACGTATATGGAACAATCTACCTCTCAGCGTCAGCAATCACCCCTCTCTTACATCATTCGACCAATCTCTTAATTCAAATATGGAAAAACCTAAATCAATATTCAGCTTCGAGTCACGTAGCGCTCAAATCCTACACACTCGGCTCAGACTAGACTGTAGCTCACTCAACTTTGACCTTCATCGTAGATCAATAGTTGATTCTCCACTATGTAGCTGCGGGTCGTGCGAAACTGTCAACCAAATCGTTCGTCACTGTCCTCTGCTTGCTCACATTCGTCTTCGCTTTTAAGGTGATATGCCATGTCCACATATTCTTCAAAATCTTCCCTTTGAAAATGAAAATCTATCAACAGACCAACATAAAGTAATACTCTCACGTGTACAAGATTACATAATCGCCTCAAAACGGTTCGGATAATAACAAGCCACAGCAAACGACGAACAAGCCTCACCGGCTTTCGGCTTAACACGCCGACTCCCTCTCAATGTGTGTGCGACCAACATGTTTCCCTTTTATTTTTCATTGTTTCTTCATAAAATTAAGCAATTGTATTTACCGAAACTAAATTTAACCGATTTTTTTTCTATATACGCCATGATTCATTCGGGTTTTTTTCATTAATAAACTATCTAAACAGAGGAACAGAATTTATATAAGGTCTAATCTTGTTTTCTTATCCTCAAATATATTATGAAGTAATCTATATTTATACATGTATGTTTCTATGTTATTTATCTAATAAATGCAGATTAAACTAAATAGCGATCATACTCATGATCAATTCTAATCTGAAACGTATTCAAGTTCAATTATAATAATAATTATTAGACAAGCAAAAGCTATCAATTAATACTAATATTAGATTAGTTTTATTAGTTTTAGGGAGACAACTTCAATAACGAGTAGACTCTATCCTAAGTAGAGAGTCTTATCGTGGCTATTTAAAGGTTTACAGCATATCGAAGTAGATCGACGAAGCCCAAAAATACATGTTTTCACCGAGACTCCGCCCACTCAACGGTCACGAAAGGTCGTACGGTTCATGCAAACATGTATTTGTGTACAGAGCTCAACTTACGTAAATAGGTAAAATTTGCTCGAATAAAAATGACAGAACGAAAACCGTGACCCGTAATGCGTTGTGCTGTTGAGTGATTCTAAGTTGGTTGTCAATTACGTTAATCAAGATATCAAACACCCACTATAGTACTTCAAGTATGGCTATAGAGAAACTCTTTGTTTAAATGCAATATACCTCTTATTGCCATGATATTAAATGTTCTCATGAATCCACTTTAGAAAAGATGTAATTGTTTTAGTTTGATTGCTGCGGACCAACTAGTTACAAGGATTTTGAAAACAAGGGAACATGGAAAGATGCAGACAAGCCACCTACAGACTTTACTGGAAAACCATTAATACCAGTGGCTTGCTGCAAAGAGATACCATCGGTTGCTGCTGATTTAGCAAAATGTGCTGGGGACGATGGGAATCCACTCTACGACGAGATTACGGAAATAGCTGCTCGCTCGAACCACGATCAGGTAACTAAAATGTGTTCTAACATAAACCTATAGTCTTAGTCTGAGTTAGTACTTATAGTCAAAGTTTTACATACTGCATTATGTAAAAAGCCCCAACAATGACGGACCTCTAAATACATTATCTGATTAAATGATAAATTCGAAATTATCTCAATAAAATGCGCCTAATCATTCATTTATTTATTGTCCTTGGTTATGGAATAAACGCAGTTTTCATATACGTTTGCATACGATTCAACGTGCTGTTGTACGCGAATGTGCAAATGAACCAGTATAAGTAACGTATGTTTAGAGTGTATAGGGTAAACTCGGAAACGTGTATACAAGGCTTCAAAATGCGTTATAGTTAAACAAAAGTGTTTAACTGTCCTATAAAGACAGCTGTTTAGAATATGTGTTGATACCATAGAATACCTGACATGAAGGGTGTTACATTATCCAAATATTTTTTATGTTATTTAACACCGTTGTTTATGATAACATGTGTTTGTCAAGTGTAGTGTGAGTATGTAAATATATGGAAAGGAATCAGAATAAGTAATCATTGAATATCCAGAACGAAACGAAAAATTGCGCCAAGTATGTTCTAGCATTAATTCAGTAACATTTCGTCCAAATATTCTATGTAACAATATCGATCTTTTTAGAAAGTAATACAAAGCGTTTAGTGCGATCTGTTGTGGCGATGATGTATTTAAAGACACAATAAGCTATTTCAAATGAAAAAATAATAATGTTTTAAATTTAAAGTAACAACCCTGTACTTGTTCTGAACTTAACATAATGGATGGTCTTCCGAAATAGTTCCGAGATAGGTAAGCAATGATGTTTAGGTCTACATAAATTGTACATACGAAGAATCTACGAAAAAGTTTTTTTTAGTGAGTGAACTTCTATTTTGCAATTTATGCTGGATAAGAGGTATTCCCCTCGACAGGCAGCTTAAAATTTTGAGGTAACATCGATTATTTAACGTGATTTTGTGTCATTGCAGAGTTGCACAGACACGCTCTGGGATGCCATGGTGAACTCTTACAAGGGGTTAGCTTTATCGGTGGTCGGAATTTTCTTTGCATGTCAGGTGAGTTAATAGTTACATTGCGTTCAGCGTTACATGTTCGATTTTGGTATACGAAAGTACCATTTTGATCATACAATATATAAATCGAACTAGTGTCGCCATTTCTTCAATCATGGGACATGTTATACTATAGTTCGCTTTTTACGAGATTATATAAAATGTATTTTTTTTACATTTTGTGTTCATATTCTTTGGACAAGACCCTTAACGAATGTTCTACAGATAAAACATTATCTTTACTATGGTTATATGATGATATTGCACCTGTTATAACTAAAACATGATACTAATAATACTAATAAAGACTTTATTTCATTCATTTGACAACACGTCAATCTTCAATGAGGGCCTCAAACAATAATATAGGCCTGGATCACGTTGAATACAGGCCAGCATGTTTAGATTGTTATTTCATACAGAATAACACCATCGTATCACAGTGTTTTCTTCAAGCTGATTTGTTCGATTTGATGATTCATGTTTCTCTTTCTTTCTCTATACAACACGTTAGTACACGTATGTTTCTTGTTTATATTTCAGTTGGCTCTGATCATCTTTGCTGTCTTGATTTACAAGGACCGCGGTGTATCAGGAGGACTTGTTTAAAACATGTTTTCGTGACTTAGTCGTGGCTAGATCGGTATTGTTCGTCAATCATTGGCACATACAGAGAACAACAATGTTAAATGGCGTCAAAACAAAACAACATATGACACAAGAGCAAAACAATGTTGAAATAGAGTCAAACTAAATTATAACGTATTCAAAAAAAACACCTACATCGGCAGTGAATGTATCACCACTCCACACACGTGGGTACACATAAACCCATCTACTCTTCAGATAACCAAGGTCAAAGATACTTCAATCCAGGAGGTGACCAGTAAATTTGCCCAACTTACTCGTTAAATATTTATTTAACTTAGTAGGTATATAAAATACAATACGTTGTGGAGTAAACAAGATTGAACTTATGTAATGTTGATGTTAGTGATGATAAAGTAGTTTACACAATGTTGATCTAGTTAGGGTTGGGACACTGAACGACATCCTCTGACAAACAATGCACATGATAACTCTGGACAATTACCTGTGATATATTAAAATAGTTTAAACACATATTTTTTAAACAAACTTTAGTAGTAGTATTTGCTCGTTGTTTTGGTATTGTTGATACTTTTTTGTATATTTTTTTTATTTTGATGTTTTGCAATTTTAAACATTGATAGTATATTACTGTCATCAAGTGTTGCCCAATTGATTACCCATATTTGTTAACTATTGTAAACGTGTGAGATGTTTTAGGAACCAAGCCTGTGCCAGCTTCATCTAATATTTTCTTTTAAATCCTAGTATACAGTTTGGGCTAAACTCATTTAATAGTTATTCAACCTCCCACATACTCTGCAAATATATGTTGAGAAATTGTATTAAAACATATTCTGTATTCAACTAGCTTACAGTGACTCAAAAAATACAAAGAAAATCGATTGTTATTATTTTGAACACAAAACTCATACACTGGCATAAATGTTCTTCATACTATTTAATTGTTTCAACTGATGTCTACGTTGCTACAAATAATCAAGCAAAATGTATCAAATTACATATTCGAAGAACTAAATTAATTAACGCAGCATGTCACTGTATAGCACACTTAGTCGTATGATCGATATAAGTTCGTCATAAACTATTTGACATTAACCTCTGCTGTCTGACTGAAGAACTATTTTTTTCATAAACTATGAACATATTGATACAGTGTTATTTGATTTATTTATATTCGACATAGATATGCTCATAAACATTTAGTAACGCATACGTATGTACACTCATATATACTTATCATTACATTACTTTTTTGCAAACACCTAAAGTTACATAAAAAACACACCAGAAACAATATATAAATTAAACAAAACTTATATTTTTTTTATTTTTTTGTGTCACATTTACATCTTTGACCTCGATTATATTGCTATTCTGCATTACTGATTAGCTCCTCTGTCTTTAAGCAATGACCAAATAGCTCGTGTGGTGTGTCTCTTATGATAGCCCGGTGACTACATTGCTTGGTATTATTTCGTGCACATCAAATGCATTTTACTGACTTGAATTAGATTATATACAAAGTAAGCACTCGTTTAGTTGTTGTTTTCTGTATTCCCTTTTATAATAAACATAGTTATTGTCGTCACAATCAACAAGGAAACGTAAACTGCATAAAGCTAAATGATATAATACCCCCACCCCCTCCCACCCTAACACAAAAGCATTGACCATTCATATGTAACATGTCTAATAATTTTGTTTCTTATATAACAAAAAGATACAAGCAGTATTACAACTCAAACTCAAACAAACATTTTATTTCCCTAGTCACATGATAATGACACAAGGGAATACATGTACATATATAAATGGTTAAATAAACAATAACAACAGTGGCGACTTTATTGCGCGTTCCGGTTAAAAATAATAACGTTGAACAAAAAATAACAAATAAAGTCACCACATATTTCCAATAACGAAAGAAAGGTTTTATTCTTACGCACATTAGTACATGTTGGGGTAGTAGATACACGTATCAAGTGTTCTATTAACAGGAATAGTTCGACTCGATATTAAAACTACAATATTCTGTGTAGATTACTGTGATTGTCTTCGTGTTTAATGGTTTGTCATCGTGTTTAATGGTTTGTCATCGTGTTTAATGGTTTGTCATCGTGTTTAATGGTTTGTCATCGAGTCCGACAAGCATGTCAACAAGTTCGTTCCTAGTTGGGTACAAATCAATTACTTAACACCAAGCTCCAATGCGGTAAACTGCCCCGAAATGCAGAATAGACTGTACCGAAGGGAGGTAACTTTGCGTGGAGTTCGATTTAGCACACGTTTCAGTCAATACTACTTGACAACTTATCTATTCAGATCGATACCCTATACCGATATATAAACCCAACAATATGTAGCAAACTGCACCGATACTTTATTTGTATCATGTCTTGCTTGTGATTCTTTGAATATTCATGTGTCAAATGTAAATGTAAAGACAATTACTTACATTGCTGTTTATAAAATATTTTTTGACAATATCCAGATTCAAAGTTACATGTTTAATTTATTATTTGTATTGAAATGCATCTCGACATAATAATACTGGAGCCATGCTAGAAGGACCCCGGTTCATGCCACGACCGAGTTCTCTTAAAGACAGGGTTTCCGGGCGCCATGCCGCTATTACAAAATTAATCCTCATCATTATCCTCATCCTCATCTTTCTCATCAGCATAATCGTCATCGTCATCGTCAATTATCATTGTTTTTGTCACCGTCACCGTCATCGTCATCAAGTCCAGTACTTTACACTTTAAAACTAGTGTCAGCAGGTAAATACTGTTTGTTAAAAAAGGTTCGAGTATTGACAAGCGCGGGAGTACAGGTTACATCAAGCCCACACGTGTCAAGAAAGGTCGAGTGATTCATGGAAACATTAACACACTTAAATCAAAAGGTAAATGTAAATAGATACACGTAGATAATGTTGAGGAACAGTGGGCCTTCCAACCATGTGTCGATCATAGTTGAGCAATTATATATATATACTTTATTAACTTGTGGGTCAATGTTAAACAAAATATATGTAGTGTTCGTGTGTTAGCATAGTCTGTTATTGGCTCTCTATCATAATGGCTGTTTGGGTTTTTATTTTGGTTTTGGCAATATTTAACGAGGGGCTTATTTGACATTTAAGTCAATCTTCCATAAGGCCCTCAATTTAGTTTGGTTCAATTGTGAAATCACGCTCGAATCCGTTCTTGTGACTAACCGGTACTAAGCAATAAGGGTAAAGTTGCTTGCTCAATGAAACAATGGTAGATCGGAAGAGCACACGTCTGAACTCCAG
>ENA-OREC01001050-OREC01001050.1-marine-metagenome-genome-assembly--contig:-NODE-1050-length-13063-cov-13.171184_pt1 | contig 13063 bp, 6 predicted proteins | sample MGYA00248626_ERZ508543 | MGnify/ENA primary metagenome ERZ508543 (study PRJEB26211, sample SAMN05518279) | marine metagenome | isolation source: Puget Sound, Washington, USA | host: Bankia setacea... | reverse complement strand
TGTCAGTTCAACAACTCGTATATCTCACAGTATGATGGATCAAGTTAAGTTTAATGGACTCTTTGCTTATACTCCAGATTGTGTCTGCATTTGAGTAGGCTTTCTCGTAACAAAAATATAAATTCCCCAAATGTTTAGAGGGTTTCAGATCATCAAAGCTAGTTTTTGTGCCCAACATACTTTAGCCTTCATTTTGTGGCTTTCTCGTAATCAAACTAACTCTCCTGCAGATAAAGAGATGATTATTATAAACATGTTTAGTACCTGGGTCCCAAAAAGTGTATTTGTGAAGTTATCTGAAAACAATGTAGCCAACAACAATGCTGGCTAGACCGTGCTCTTGTATGATTTCTTCTTTCATCGTAGAGAGTAAAGCAGATTTTATCAATGGTTTTGATAATCAAATTGTTATTGCATGATGATAAAGTTTATAAAATCAAATATCTTTATTGCAGTAAAAGTCTTATTTGTTTCATATACAATTGTTTTCATCTGCAGGAGTTTTACTGTATTTATGTGCACTTTTGATTCATACTGCACATAGACGTCCTGGTAATGAAAGGTTGTAAGTTCTTCTTAAAACTATATAGCTTATAAGACCTTTCATTACCGAGACGTCAATTAGTTTGTCATGTAATAGCGTATCAGAAGGTTAGGTATTAAACAGTTGTTTGCTCATTGTAAATCAAACATCAAATATCGTTGATGAACTTTTCCAAGTGACCTTAGTTTACCTGTATGTAATGTATATGTTTGGTTTAATCTCCACACCCCACCTGTAATCAAGCAGCCAGGTGAGATAAATGAGAGTATTAATTACGTTAGCCTGCGCTGGTGCATTACTATCATATATCGTACACACTAGCACACTCCCCCCCTCTTACCCAATCAGCTTTTTACCTCATATCTATATGCATGCGTGCAATAATTAACTTTATACACCCTTGTTAATGATGTACAAGTATGTGTTAACTTTACCCTGCTGATAAATCCACTTTAGGTTTGGATATTTTATTACATGCATGATATAAATAATGTTGTGAAATTTGACATGAGAAAATATTTTGTGGTCGATCAAATGAGAGGTTAAAATGATGCAGGTTTTGTGGAAGGAGTGAAGGCTAGAAGGATAGCAGTTACATAAGTGAGACAGATACTAAACCGTATTACATGCTGTTTGTGAAGGAATGTTTGTTGTTAATGCTGCTGTTAATTTTCATAATGAATTCTTAACCAGCCATGGTATATAGATAAATATTACAGGTATAGCGTAACATTTGGCAAGCCTGACCAGCTAAACAGCCAGACATAGGATTATACAAGCTACCATGCTGTTATATATACCTGTAATCTGCTGAGTAGGGATGAAATGTAATAATTAGTGCACTCCTTCATAAAAACATCGCCAATCATCTAGTGCGTGTTTGAGGATCAACTTTTTATTCAACTTGCATCTTAAATTTATCTACGGGCATGTTTGGAAAGCTGGATAAACTTAATATAAATGTCTAATTTTCTTAATCAAACGAAATGTAAGGATACACAGTGTAACACCATTAAAACAAACACCATGTAAAGCAAAAAAATCTCTAAAATAATATGTACAGTGAAATCCATGTAAACAAATCAAGTTGAACAGATTATGGGAAATAGTCCAGAAAATATTCATTTTGAAACGTGAGCTTGATCTTGATCCTGGACGTGAAAAGCTTAGTGAACACGGGGCCTGAAGGAGTCTGGTTTAGAGAGGTTTCACTGTATTGTTTCTATCAGTATTTAATTAGGATAATATTGGTTCCTGGTTGATTCTAAACAACAACCAAACATTGTCAAGTATGAAACAAATCTCAACTCTAAAAGCCCCATGACCTTGAGGTTTATCATACATGTAAATGATAAAGGTGAAAAGGGGGAACCTACTAGATTCACTTTATGTCTTTTATATCAATGTAATAGCAGGGAACCAGTGTAAAGCACCTGTAGGGAGGCATGCTGTTGTTTTGTATCAATCGGTTTCCAAGGTACTTGTATATGATTACCCAGAATATTTGTCTATCAGGGCTCTTATGGATGATTGCACCGGTCCATTACAGGTGCTTGGGTGGACGCACATGAGATGTAACCCTGGCGATATAAGAATAGATTTAGGACAGCCGTTCACGCCTCTAACAGGTGATTGCTATTTTATGACTTGGAACTGGTGGAAAAAAAGTCTGGCTAGATAACCCATCCTGTAATGAGATTGACCACAAAACCTTGCTGCAGTAATTTAGATATGATACTGGTTGATTGCCTGTTGATAATGCAAGTGTTTGATTCTTCCCTACATATAACCGGCAGCCTTTTTATCAACCGGTACATGATGTGGGGATAAAGGTCAGGGGTTATCTGGGTTTGGGCGTATGGTTACGGTATGGTCACACACCCATACAGATTCCAGGAGTCACCTAGGGTCAAAGGTAACTACAGATACAATATATCAGCCTATCACATGAAGGAAACTTAGAAACTGCTTTAATTCACAACATACATCATGGTCAAACCTGTACATTAACTGAGAACAAAAAATGGTATACAAGTTATTGATAGTACCGATTGCGTTATAACTCAAACTTTATTGGTTACGGTTGACACTTTATATAAACATATGTGATTGGATATGCCTTAGAAGTATACCATATCACACAACAGAATTTATTAAAGTATCAGTGAAGAATGAATTAAATGATTTGGGTAATACAAGAAACGGGGAAGTACAATACAAACTTGAATTTAACATTTCCTTTTCCTCTTTTTCAACGCAGGTGGTAAAAAGGGAAAATTGCTGATTGTAGTTTTAGTAAGGTTGTAGTATCGCTAACAGTCACTTGAGTATAATCTGAAGACGTATCAGGTTGTTATGAAAGCACTGAGGTGGATTTTTACTGGAATTAATTCCTGCAATACCAGATAATATTACAAGAGTTGGATTAAACTTTAATCACTAAAAGGCAAGTGTTTAAAATTATTTGAAAAACACTGTTACTGTTTCGTATATTGCTAATTTTGCTATTTTGTTAATTTACCTGTATAATGTAATTATGGTACCTCAAAAATGTGTTTGGATGGAATTTTTTAAAATTAGGATAATTATTTCGCAATGTTGGAATCGGAATCTGTGAGATGTTAATTCAAAACCCTAATTAGTAGACCTGGCGATGTATCGGATTAACAAATGCTGATAGTAATATTTAGAACAATAAGTGTATAGGCTGTTTTACTAAGGTCCAAATTTGTATTAAATCAATAAGTCATCAAATGTTCTAATTAGTGATTGATATTTTAATTAGGTAAAGAGATCGTGTGAAATATTAGGGAAATATGAGACTGCCCTGGGTGGTTAGCTTCTATTAGCTATTTTGCTTCTACTAGCATGTTGGATTAGAAATATGTTTGATAAATTACCATCCCCGCACGCTAGTAGGTGGTCGATACAGGATTTTATGAATGGTACAGGTTGTATTATGGTACACATGAATTGGTGTCCTATGAGTGGATGGTACTTGAATTACTCAGCTTGACTCGGTTTCCCTATTAGCTGACCTTTGGCTATTTTTGATGACTTACCAATATGTTTTACTGGTAATTGCCCACCTGTGCACATGCTAATTAAGGGCAAATCTCATAGAAGCTTTAGATAAGGAACCCATGGAAAGCTATGCATGTCAGGTTACATACTGTTACAGCCAGGGAGTGTGTCGGTTAATAATATATATTATTGTAGTTTCATTAAAATGCATAAAAAGGAAACAAATGACAGCAGAAATGTATGAATGATCCATTGAAATTTTGTAGTTAACTTATTAAACTTATTAAGTCTAGCTATAAGTGAATTTGGAATAAAGAACAAGTCAGACTCAGAGCCCATTTGTTGTTTTTTTAGAGTTAATAGCAGATAAAATCGTTTTTGCTCATTTGTTGAAATGATGGTTTGTTGTAGTATTGTGTGTATGGTAGTGCCAGTGTATGTGTTCTGAGCATTGTTCACAGGGTGTCCATTCATCACACAGTTAACTAGGTAACTTACCCATCTGTTAACTGGATAACACTGCTACCTGATGAACATACCTGTACCTGTAGATATACCTGTAGAAACATGTAACAACCTCTCCCAGAACCTCGTATATCAACTTATCATCACACTATCAAACAATTGGCCACATTATTTATGTTTTTCATGTACTATTTATTAGTTTCTGGCACATACATCTTAGTTAATGTGTGACCTGGATTTTTTCTGAGAACATGTAAAAAGAGTCTCCATGAAGGCTTGGAAGTATGCAATTCGATGGCTTTAAAGAAATGTTTTTGAAAGCGAATACTTTTGAACATCGTTCTGGGGATTACTTATATTTTATATTTAAATGTTGTTTATTTAAGTTGTTAAGTTTTTTTGGTAGAATCTGTTGCAAAATTTATGCATTTATTTCTTTTTTAAGTTGTTTACAGTAAATACCTTCTTGGGAATGAAATATTCTAATAATAATTTAGAAATCTCTCAAAATTGTAGTTTAATTTACAATCTTCAACATAAACTGAATCTGCCATTGCTGTAGCTAAGTCCATTATGCAAGCTTAAAAAAGTTAAAAATACATAAATAATAAAAAAATGATGGAAAAATGATGATTTGGGAATGGCCGTAACTAAGTTGAACAGAACTTGAGGCCAAACCCTTTACCTATAAAATTGTATTGTATATAACGGTTGATGAATTGTAAATGTTTTATATAAAGGTAATAAAATATGTTTAAACTAAACTAAAACTAAACTGATGGAAAAAGGTTTAACACATGAATAAATGTTGGCAAGGATACAAAGATCTAGAAGTCAGAGAAATTCTGTAGTTTATGGCACATGTTTACAAGCAGACCTTGTGGCTGGCAGTAAAGTAAGGTTATTGCCAATGAGTCTAAGGGTTAAGTTGTTCACAAATATCTGGCCTATGAAACCACTCTTTGACATAATCTTATAAAAGAACCACCGACTATTTAAGGAATGAGAAAAACACATACATGGACTGAACCAAGTCAAGTATCCAAGTGTTTGTTGTGAATTGCTTGAATGATACAAGTACTGTGGGAATCTTTTGATGATTGCAACCATAAATTGTCTGTAAACATTTTCCTACAGGGTAAAAAAATCCATCTGGGCCACCAAAACGATCATCATATTGAGAAAAGATCATCATACATGTATTGGGAAAAGATCATCATATCAGGAAAAGATCATCATATTGTTCTGCTTTTTTATTCTGGTTAAAATGTTGTTTATTTTAGTTGATCAAGGTTCAGATTTTATGGGATTTATTTTAGTGAATAGTACATAAAAATCAAACTTTAGTTTTGAAACAATTGAATGTGAAGTGGGGTGGGGTAGAAGATTTACGTCCTGTGTGTGGACAATCTATAGACCTCCTATTAAACCATGTGAAAAGTACCAGCAGTTTATGATTTACCTGCGTACAAGACTTATCTAACATTGCCCGTTTAATAGCTGCCATTATGGATTGTACAAATATTTGTTTTACCTTGGATTGTTTTAATCAGCTGTGTGAAATAGCCTGCCAGGTGGAATGTGGGGTACTTAGATTGACCCCTCGATTGTCTTATATAGCTCACAGTACATGTAACACTTGACCAAATTGTTTACGCAAAATGTTTAAACCCCAATCTATATAACTATGAGCCCATTGCCCATGCTGCTGACTTCAAAGGCAAAAGTAGCTTATTGTTTTGTTTGTTTTGTTTTAACAGTAATAATTGGTCCTGTTTGAGATTTAAGTCAATCTTCCATAAGGCCCTCAAACATGTTGAGTGCTTAACAAGGGAACTATACTGGTATTGTTTTGTTTTCGTCTTTGGTATGACACAGTCTTGATTAGGGATTGAACCCGGGACCTCCTGCTTTTGAGGGATTAAACAAAAGGGTCTTAAAGTTCTATTGAATAAGGAAGCAGATAAAAACGTTTTTCCATTCACTCCTCGATTGCAGTCTATAAAGGTATTTCTATATGGTCTTTATTTTGAATCAGGCTTTTATTTATACTTGACTCCTTAACATAATTGCCACTGCTATTAATTAGTTTTTACATTGTTAACAGTGCCCTACTTTTCTTGAACTATCAGCATCAAAGCGTAAATCGGTCAGAAATACTTATGGAAGAAAACAATATACTCTGGAATTTCTTTAGGAGTGTGGCTTTTTCATTATTATATAAATAGAAACACTACAAACATTTCTATATCAATTAGCTATATATACCTTGTTAACAACAAAATCACATTAGTGTGCTTGAGTGTTGGTACCATTTAACTTATGTAAGAATCAAATAGATAGAAATTACCTTTCTCTTTGCTGATTACATAACATAACCTTTGATTGGATGAGCCTATATAAAAAGTAAATACAGACAGTTGGAGAATTTTGTTAGTCCAGTTAATCATTCTTATACGCCTTACATTTTCATCTTATATTAATTCCATTGAGAGATTTCAATTGTGATGTACCTGGGGTTGAAAAGTGTCGCACAATTATGATGTGGTATGGCATTGTGTTTTAGCTGGAAAAAATCTGATATTGAATCGTTACAATAATTTGTTAGAGTAAGGTTTTCAAGATAAACAAAAAGTTAAAGCAGAAGATAAAGGAACAATAAGTGCACACAAGAAACCCTCCCTAATCAATGAATGGTGCAATTGTGTTTAAGTTCAGGTTTCAAATGTATGTCAATGAAAAGAGTCTGGAGACTTTAAACAATAAGTGAGAGATGAAGAACGGATCATCAGCTTGTTATGCGTACAAACCGGTTGTATAGTTGAGAGAGAGACCTGTGGAGAGTGAAGGCATACATCAGTGAAGTAAATACGTCATAGTTTAGGTCTAGTGTAGTCGACAAATTGGAGAATACTATATAGTGGTAGTGGTTTAAACAGGCTGGGCAGAAACTCGAGTGTTTGTTACAGAGTAAAGGAATAGCGAGGCTAGTGCAGTTGGATTAAAGAGTCGTAGGCGAATAGGTGGAATTATTGTTGGAGTTTTTATTTTTTACACTTTTGGAATTAATTTTGGTTGTAAAAAAGTTGGCCAATATTTGCTAGTCGGCAAGTATCAAAGTGTGGATTACAGACGAAAGGAGCCGATATTTTTTAAAAGGTATTATAGTTACTGATAGACAGATAAGTTTGGTAAAAGAGTACTTGGGTATTAAAGGAAATGTTGTGTGTGGATTAGGAGGTGAAAAGTGAAGAATTAAAGTGGGGGCGAAGGATTAATTACGGGTTGCGGATTATTGTAAAGGTTAAGTGTATTAGTGGGACCCTTAGATAACACTAACAGCATACTTGTGAACATAATCACTTAAAAACCACTGCCCTATCATTGAAGCAGAAGGGGAGGCATTGTGTTAATTGTGAATGGGCTTATTGTGTATGACATTTCAACTTACTAGTGTACTGTAAGGTAATTAGTGGAATTAAAACGTTGACAGGATTTGTCCTCGTTGAGACGTGATGACCCAAACTTTAGCGTAAGTCTACATGATGAAATGTAGTTACATAATAAGTCAGTCAACCATTGTGTTTTAAATAAAACAATATTCTGAAACAAGAAAGAAAAAATAATTTTTAAAAAGTTATTGAAAGAAAGTGCACACACTTAGTTTGTTTTTCTCAGTGATGCAATAAATCAGTAGTGAATAGAGTTGTCTATTAGTTTTATCAGACATTAAAAAACTCTAATCATTGTTGAAGTTTTGGGGGTTAATGATCAATTTAGACTATTATTTTAATTTTCTATAATTGGAGATATTATGCAAACGAAAATGTTTGTATTTATTTGAATATTAATGTTTCGAAGAAGAAAATGGGATCTGTTTTTTTTCTTATTTCTGTTTTTCATATAAATAGGGATTAATGACTTATTGTGTGTTACTAAGTGATGAGAATTTTGACAAATCTTTAAAAAGATCTGTAAACAACATTAGTTATTCAAATGGTTGTACTTGTATGTTCCTGTTACATAGTCACAGATTAAACACATAGAGGTATCAAATTGTGCTGAATTTAGTACATCAGTTTTTTGGGTTTTTTGTTTGTTTTTTTAACGTATAAAGAAATGCCTTTCATAAATAAATGTATTGCTGATTGCCTTGCAAGTATTATTGAAACGTAGGTGGTCTCTCAGTTTCAATAACTTTAATATGGCAAAACTAATATATGTTCTGTTTGATATAATTAATTAGTTATACATACGCGGAAGACTTTTTTTTATCAATGATACCTTGACATATTTATACAAGTAGAGTAAGTCAATGTTTTGTGAATGATAAATTGTGAAATGCATTAATCAACGTTATCATTAGTCAGGAGTTTCATCAATTGATGTTAGAGGAGATGTTTTTTGGTGGCTTCCTGGATATTGGATTATTTTATGCTCTTTTTTTCCAACCACGTCACAGTTGGAGGTAGGTCAGATGAAGGCTTTCGTGACATGGTTTAAGATGCTGTTGGCCTTTTGAAGTGTGAGACGTTGGTGTAGATTTTTCATTGAAGTAGTTGAAGATTGTCATTGGATAAGATTGAATAATGAGGGTCTCAGCAGTTCACCTTGTATGCTTACATGTTAACCAGGTGTTTGACTGGATCTATTGTAGTTTTCGTTTTTATGGGATACTTTTTGGATACAAGTTTTGTCTAAAACTAGGTACATAGATTCATGATGCTTTTAAATTCATTGAAAAACAAATTGAAATTTTATCAATTAAATGTTTAGAAATCGAAGCAACAAATTGGTACGCCCTATTTCATCGCTCCTAACGTCAGTGTTCTGTCAATTTTTACTTTCAATCTGAACCTGGGGTTTTATGTGCTTGCTATGAAAATAGCTGGTAAATTTATGGAAGCCGTATCGGTGATTAGGGACTTGCTGGGAAACTGTTATAATTTCTGATTATATTCATATGAGTTACAGCAATGTGGCATTGGTTTATAGATATGTAGGGGCACATGAAGCCAATCTCTGGTCAATTGTGGACAGATTTAAACTTACATCTCCGACTTCATAAATCTCTATATCGTTTATGTCTATAGATTTTCTGTGAATGTTTACCGTAGCACTTACCAGACCTTTACGCCGCCAAAATACAATGGATGTGAAGACTCTTCGTGGTCAGGAATTAATAATATATTGACATATAAATGGGACTATAATTATGTGAATTGTTGTTGAGATGTGATTTATGGTAGACTAGGTAGGGTTTCAAGTATTTAAATTGGACGGGCTTGATTGGGTGTTCACTGCGATGAAGTGACCTTGGGACGTTCTGGCGGGCTTGAAATGATTTGTCAGCCACCCACCTTTGACCCTTGGGTTGTGATTATTTGAAATTTGAAATATACACCCATAAACATACATCATAAACATGCAAATACATAGAACTCAAGATTTGAATATTTGTGTAAGAACTCAAGATTTGAATATTTGTATAAGAACTCAAGATTTAGCAAACTATTAAAGGCTTTTTTCTAGGTCCAAATCGGTAATGAAAAATATCTGTCCAATGTTTGTTGGGTAATGTCTTTTAGCAAGTTTGATCACAGTTCTTGATCCAATGGTTTAATTATGTCATAAATGCTGCATATAGAGACTGAAGAGGTATGCTCAATGTTGCTTTATAATGTGCAACTTTTGTAGCATATTCCTGACAAAGTATTTTGTACAAAAATCATGACTGCTTTTCCTGTGAACAGCTGACACGTGAGCTGTGCTGGTTTATTGTTTCACGAGACATGAATTGGTTTTATTGGTATTGCATGTTATTTCTGTGATTTTTCTTGTAAGATTTAGCCTGGATTAGTTCTCTGTGGCCTGATATTGTTACTTAGCTGCAGGGACTTCATGACAGCATGGCACAATTATGGCTCATTGCTTGACATTTCTAGGGAAGACATGCCTGCAGTAATCAGACAGTAATTGGTTGTTATGTTCACACACACCTCCCAGCTACACAGAACATTTAGGCGAGTGGGGATGTTAAAATACAGGAGTTGTGCAGGAACTGGTGTGTTGTCTAATTGTAGCATAACCCACTAGTGTCATACATTGTAGAACTAAGTGTGCTATCCTGCATTAGTTTCAAAAACCCATGTCAAGCAGGACAGAGTAAGGCGCTGACATAGTGAAGTTTGTTGTAGTATGATCGTAACTCTACAAATGTGTCAAGTACTTTATGCTAACAGCATCTAAGAAAATCTAAGCATAAACTCCTTTGACACATGTTCACCTCTCGTGATAGATGTGGAATACAGGCTTTTAATTGTATGTGCTTGTATGAAAGTCACAAGTTATTAAAATATTAAATGTAGAAAAGTACACAAGCAAGTCAGATATTGCAATGTTGGTTTGTGCAACTTCTTCCTCCAATAACAAACATTTTGTAGACACTGATTCTACAGTAATGTCAGATATCATTGATAGAGGTCTTCTTCTTATGTTGACAAGAGTTGTTCTGACAGAGTTATCCATCTTGTGTTTTCAGGTGATGAATGTAGAGCCATGACACAATGCCCGACTGTGAGCCGTATACAGCCTGGTTACTAAAGGATGGGTGAAACAGGAGGAGTCGTCTCCTCCCTTATCGTTCTACTGTGCACTATTACAGCATGTACAGGAGGAGATAACTCTGAAACCAGCTTCCCACGAGAGTTTGACTTCAGATACATATCATACAATGGTAAGTCACCTCTTTGTCTCATTGGCTACTGGACCAAGAATGACCAATGACATTTGGAAATGTGAATGCGAAATTTCACCATCTGCCTCTCTTCTCAAAAGCACTTAGAACCCAAACTATTGTGTCTGTGCTGTTTGAATACCGTAGATATAAAGACAGATGGTATTGTATCGCATAAATCCTTGGAATGGTTTATCTGGCGAAATAGTCTCTTTGAGTGTCGGTATCTCCTCTGCTGTAACCATGGGTGGTATGGATTATGTTTTTGATTCTATCTAACTTAATTCACACAATAGGCTGTCACTCAACTAGATTGGCCACTGGATCCCAACTGACCCTACAGGTTGCATTCATGTCCACAACTGGTCATTTTCCAGGATTGACTGGTTGTCCATATACAACAATAAGCACTGCAGGACATCTGGTTATATTTACAAATACACCCTTTGCTGCTCTCTCTGTTTTTTGTTTTTATGTACAGAAGAAATAAATATGTCCAAACGGAGTCTGTGACATCTAGGAAACATATTAACTAACAATTAGATCAGATGTATATATCCAGGATGTGAATGTGAAAGGGTTCTATCTTACTCTTTATTCAATAGCACTTACCCTGTTACCCATTGTGGTGTTTGTTAACTTGAAAGGCTTAATACCACTCAAAATGTATTCACAAACTTTACTGTATCTGATACTCTTTAAGTTTTCTTATCAACAACAAATGCTTGGTTAAATTGAGCTATCATTACTTTGTCAAACAGCGTTATAACAGATTTACCAACGTTATTGTCACATATAGATACCAGATCTGCATTATGTATTGTGAAATCTACTATAATCCAGCAGTCCATCCCTCTGAACATGTTCAAGTACTGTTAGATACGTAGTGACAGTGTAAATTTGTGGAGAAATCAAATCTGTCAGGTAAATAAACAGTGCCTTAATCCTCTTATGTCGTATCAATAAGTGTTATGTATGAATAGATAGGACTCTTTGATTAGACTTACACATACTACCATCAAGTACTTACTGTTGCCTTATGAGAACTGCTTAAGATGATTGGTGCAAAAGTGGTTTAACTGTGTTGTTAGATAAGCCAGTACTTGAAGTTGTGTTGCACTGATTTTGATTCATGTTATTAGATACCTACTCTCCTTTGAGCTTGAATTCACACTAGAATTGAGATGATATGGTACAAGAGGGTGAAAGGTTGTGGGATTAAACAGTTGAAAGTGATCAGAAAACAATATGTCACTGATAGTATTGAGTTAAGAGACTAGATTGTGCTCGTTGTCCACTGGGAAATAGGGGAGGTTGTAACCAAAATGTATGTTCTTGTGACAATATTTGATATTCCTGCAACAATCTTTTTCCTGTTCAAAAAGGTCTGCCTTAATCTTGGCCTTATTTATTAGCCTTCTTTTTTGCTTGACATTTAGCTGTTCTTGCTGTGTTATAAATGTGCAATTTTCGAGTGTAAACTTTGAAATCTTAGTGTTTGTATAGGTAAAAAACATGGAGCTGTATAATTATGAACAATAGACATAACATTTTAAGGTATTGCTGTTTGGAACCTTTTTTTCTAAGTGACCGACTTTGTGCCATTTCCATTGTTTTTGGGGTTTTATCAGATTTGGTCTCAACTTACAACTACCAATAGGGAGATATAGATATGTTAGCCTTATATATATATAAAATACAATTCTATATGAAACACTTATTAAACATTTCCGTCACTTGTTAATATAAATTATTTTCTCTGAACTTGATAAACTTTGGCACCATGAGACCAAAATTGTCTTATCGATATATAGAATTTACAATACGTTAACACTGTTTGCTTCCCATCTGTTTTTCTTCATACATGTTGTATTACTAAACTGTCTGTCACTATGTCTGTGGTATGAAAGAAATCTAGGTTTCACACTTCATGGGGGTCTGACATGGCTTGTATTGGGCGTTTAGAAGTCTTGTTTTGTTTCTCAGAGCTTGTAGACCTTCTTCACCTTTGATCACCGCTATAGTCTAGTCTCTCATTGAGTGGGTCGCTATAGTCTAGTCTCTCATTGAGTGGGTCGCTATAGTCTAGTCTCTCATTGAGTGGGTCGTCTTGGCAGGGTGGCAATATTGAATAGACTTATCAGATCAAAGTGTTAATTTGACTGTCTCTCATTTGTTGGCTTATACGTCCTTAACCAAAGAATGTATACCATAATTTACACATTCAATGACTGTAATATATTGACATATGGTATGGTAACATTGACTTAGTCCTGCCCCCCCCCCCCCCCCCC
>ENA-OREC01001049-OREC01001049.1-marine-metagenome-genome-assembly--contig:-NODE-1049-length-13063-cov-13.961651_pt1 | contig 13063 bp, 4 predicted proteins | sample MGYA00248626_ERZ508543 | MGnify/ENA primary metagenome ERZ508543 (study PRJEB26211, sample SAMN05518279) | marine metagenome | isolation source: Puget Sound, Washington, USA | host: Bankia setacea... | reverse complement strand
AAGGTATGCTTAGATTCATTAATAAAAAGCCAGGTAACGCTACAAGCACAGTGTTCAACGACTAGAAATTGAATTAAGATTAGATTTTTAGAACGATAAATTGGTTACGCTACAAAAGGGGGTATGGGGAGGGAGTCTGTTCATTCACTAAAATCTCCACCGTTGATTAGTTTGGCAGTCACCATAAAACCAGCCTCTGGATCAATTAAAGACCTCCCTATAAGACTCAGGAAAAAACTCATATTTAACTGTTTGTGTTTTCAAATTATTCTAGGCATACACTCATATGACGTAAACTTGTACCCAATTTCAGTACCAGAACCATATGCTTACGGGTGTTCGGGGCACCTGTTAAAGAATGCATGGTTCTTGAATATAAGAAAATGAATGTGAGCTCCTATAAATAATTTCAAGCCATGGTTCTTCATTTGGCTTAAAAATTGAAATTTGTAAGTCTGAACTTTGATACTTTTTTTAATAATCTAAAGCCCCCAGATTAAGGGACAAGGAAGCTGTTTAGTGATAAATAACGGGCAACATTTTCAATACAAAAACAAACCATATAAAACAAGACTTTAATCCCCCTTATTTTAACTAACCAATCAAAGTACGAATAACTGATTGGAAAAAGGGCTTTATATACAATCTTTCAGCTAGGAATAAAACATAAACCAAATGTAATCCTCTATTTTCTTATCATGCAGACTTTATATATTCTATATCTCAGACTTTGTAATCTGATAACGAAAATACAAATTTAAGATATGACAACTATTACTAAACAAACAACTTTTAGGACATATCTGGTAAAAAGATATTTAAACAGCATGTGCGGAAACTTCTACTATTTAAGGATATCAAATAAAGCTTTGACGGTATACACAGCTGTTTACTGGATTAACTGTTGTATCAAGATCTTAATTCTGAAAAAATCAACATGGTACTAACACTTATCTTAGTCATATTGTTGATTATGAAAAGCGTTGTTGTAACATATTAAGAAAAATATATTGACTAAATGAAACATGACATCTGAAAGCTTATCAATCCACTCTATGCTAGTTTATCTATTAGCTATCAAATGTAGCAAGAAGTAAAGGGATAAAGCAACCTTAAGTACCCTTAAAGAAGTCTTGTAAAGGGATTCCAATGGTTTCATCAACATAGTATTGTTCTGTAATTAATCTTTCACACAAACATTTTTCACTTATCTATAAGAAATATATAACCACAGTAGAAAAAGCTATCTGTCTGATATATTTAGTGTCAATACAGTCTTTTTGCTTTCTGTTGTCAACATACTTAAATGGGACATATCATTGCGAAACTGTGGTATATATTCTTTCTTATATAAAGCTATACAGCCTTTCTGCACTTTAATATTTTGACATGCTACTTAAGTTAATCCATTCTTCTTCTCAATAGTTTTCTCTTCCCATTATCACCTGTCAAAATTACCTGTAGAACTCTAACCAGGTGACACAAACATCTCTCTTGCAGGTCACCCTCTTCTGCTTTCACCTTGGCCCTTTTCTATCACTCAAACCCTTAATCACCTGTGAATGGGGCCCCCTTTTTATCACCTATGACAATTACTTTATTATTACTTTTATCATTCATTCCAACCCCCATACGTCTAGGTGTTATTGGAAGTGTCAGCGAAGAGCAGAGAAAAATGGAAGAAATTGAAACAAGTTGCTAAATACGACAGGGAGGTATGAAACTGGGTTCAATGAAATGAAATGAATAGAGCAACATGACTCTTGGCATCGTGGTATGCAGTGCTGCACATTCTTTTATCAAAATAGAAAAGCTGTCAAAAATCATTCTATTGGTAATTGCATGGCGTTAGTATAAGCAAATGTCAAAATATGGCACCTTTTCATATTAAGAACACACCTGTATAAAAATATGATGGTTATAAAGTAATAAATGATATGCAAGGAATTAGCACCATTAAATACCATACATAACTCTACTATTCTATAATTACCCTAGAACGATCGGAAAATTAGCTAATAATTGCTCCACATGTATTTGCGAATAATTAATCGCTGTCTGTTTTATTTGTCAATCATAAAGTATATATAGTAAAAGGGATCATACAACTATAAACATGAATTGACTTATCATAAACGTCTAGCCCCTAATTAATTTGCGGGCCCTTATAAAGGTGTCTGATTGTTTAATTACCCAGCATAATGCTGATAATTGCTTGATTTTAGATGTCAATCTAAGAGAGGCCTACTTTAATCTTCCAGACCTTTCGTTAATCTTTGTAAAATACTGAAGGGCGTGAAGCTTGTTTAAAAAGGCGTAAAGAAGGTGAGATTTAGGAAAGCAAGTAATCATTTCAAAGTTGCAGAGTAGTCTTCATGCTTGTAATCAGTTTCGTCTACCACATTTACTTCTTTAACATTTGTGCACCTATAACAAATGAATGATGACCGCTAATTAGCAATGATAATATAAACAATTGAAAAAAGATCTCCCAATCTACACCATCTGTCATGAAAGAATTGAAAACTAAATAGTATTATAATATAGCTGTTCATCTAGGATTAGCATATTTGGGAGTTTGCATTTTTGCTGCAGCATCATTAATATTAATATTTACGTTGAACAAGGATTTTTATGCTTCAAACTTAAGTGCGGATGAATTCCAAAGTACTAATGATCTAATTTGTCTAGTGAACAGATGGGCATTTCTGTTTTGATTACTACTCTGTTAACTAAGACCTCTAGAGTACATGTAGTTAAGCTGGATGTATTACCATATCAAATTGCTACATTCCTAAAAGGTTGAAAATAATTTGACAATAGTTTTGTGTGTGCTCATTTTGCATATTGCTATATGTATACACTGCATGGTAAATGTCAACCAGGGTATACCGCCAATGATTCCTCTCATGTGAACAAAATGTAGGTCTTTTACATTACATAGGAGATATGAGGTGAATACTGCAGCATTTAACATCACTAACTTCTTGTACTGTAACAGTCTGTGATAGTGATTTAGTTACCAAAATATTGAGTCCCTTAAAATGACAATGAAAGTTCTCAGAAAGAATGAATTCAATACAAATTAAAAAGACTGACCCTAAATAGCACAATTTGATGTAAAATCCTTAGTTTTAATTGGATAATCATACATCAGCTTAGTAATATATGTATTCTATCAACGATGGTAAACTTGAGCTGGAATCAAAGCAAACGTAAATATATCTGTATATGATATTATGTATGTTACTAACGGTTGTATCTTTAAATGCTACCAAGAGCTACTCAGGGATTCAAGACAAACACAAACTAGTGGTAGTATTTGTGACAGAGTTGGTGAAAGTTTACAAGTCATGTAGATCAAAAGTTCTAATGGTAGTGTGTAGTCCAAAGGTCAAGGTTGCTATTGTTATTGTTTTTGTAGTTTGTGCGTGGGGGAGAGGGTTCGAGGGTAACTACAAAATTTCTAACATGCAATCACTCATCCTCTGTCAATCGTGATCATGAAAATCGATGGATTGCTGACTTCATTTAAAACTTAAAATCCATTAAAAACAATACTGTAGATGATGGGCCGACCTTTTCGTGAAATGCTACATGTAAATTATTATGCAAAATGATTACGTCAACGCGATAATGATCCATTAATTATTTCTTCGCCATCTATACAATGAAATTCCAATTGTTTAAAATGTTTGCATGATAGCGCGACCATTGTATCACGGCTCATTATTCCTGCCCATCTGACATTTTAAATTGGCCACTTAAATGTTTATATGCAACGAAAATGAAAGACATGTTTAGAATAAGTGGTGGCCATAACACATTATAAACTTTCATGAATAAATAAGCCATGTATGATAGTTGTTGTTGGTGGTATATTTATAGTACCACAGTAAACAGCAGCTATTTTCTTCCAACTTGTTCTATTTATGGAAAGGTGAGCATGCTTGATTGCAATTAATAAGTGGAACAGGTGCTTGTCATGTATACAGTGACTACGATTAATACGGATTGGGGGTTGGGGTTGTATTATTACCAATGGAAAGGGGGAGGGGACAGTTACAATAGAGAGGCGACCAGATTAGTTAAAGTACCAGGTTTCATTATTTATGTTATTCAATGTTATGGGTAGTTCCTGGCAGACTCTCTTAATTGTTTCAAATTCAATATTCAATTGTCTGTCTAGTGGAAGCTGCCTTAACTTATGAATAAATGGTTTGAAGAAGGTAGGAAGACAGAACAACACAATATTTATACATGTACTTCCTGTTTTATTTTCACTTCTAATTTCGTGGAGATCTTATTTCATAGTGGCCACTCTTTATAAGGCTATATCGTTCATACAACCATTACCATATGGAGAGTAGAACATATACAGTTTGATACATTAGAAATCACAATTATTTAACACACTAGGCATCATCGTGACCAGCCTAATATACTGTAACACTAATTGATTCTGCGAAGGTGACCTAATTAGTATTTAAATAAGTCATAAGCTCCATTTAAAGTAATTAAGCCAAATGCACAAAGATTATCAGTCCACTAATAAAATGAATAATTGGCTAAATGGATAATTCAAGTGTTATTACAAAACATTCTTACTGCGTATTATACATATTTGCAAAGTTCATGTTCCTAATGTAGCCAAAAAACAGAGACCAAATATTCACTGGGGTTTTTGTACTGTTTTATCCCCCGTTCACTTTAAATCCTAAACTGACATTTCTATTTTGTAAACATTTTTTTTTACAATTTGAAACCTTTTAAGGCCCTATGTGGCATCTAATATGCGCCAATTTACATTTTCTATAAAAGCTTTTGCATATCAGAGGCAGGTAGCAATGTCACATTATATCATGCATTAAGTCAGAGACCACGATTCTGGCATGTTAGATTTTGGTGGACTAGTTTTTTTACTGATCATGGACTGTGTGTGTGCATGGTTGTGGCAGGTAAGTGATGTTACATGTTAATTACAGTGATCAACTGTTAAAATCCTTCATTTGTAACTTACATTAACATCCCCACATTCAAGAAGTAGGACAGAAATGATCTAAGAGAAAAATTAAATCAGCTGCACATAAGTCGTTTTTATTCCCCCAGATTAAAAATGCAAAGCTTTCATACAATAAGATTTTATTAAAACTTCTTTTCATTTTCGGCAATAAAAACTCAACCTAAATAATGATCAACTGCAATGTGACTTAGTTATGGTGAAAGTTAAATGTATTGATAAATTATCAAGGTCAAACTAGTAAAAAAACATTTCCACCCCTCAAAATCCACATAAAACTCAACTATGCAATTAGCTTTTACCTTCCAATCTAACAAACCACCCCATACCCCTACAGTATGGCATATCAAGCTTATTATGTAACAGTAATAAAAACTAAACCTTTTGATAGTACATGTATTACCATTAGCTGAGATTAATCGTGGACATTGCAAGTAGATCTACATGTGTTTTCAGATATTGCAAAAAATCCACTGATGTCACATTATAAAAAGAAGAAAAAATATTTGATTGAAAAAGTACATTGTAATTTATTTTGAGCATTAAATTTGACTGTAAAGCTGAAGTTGCAGATGACGTGTTTTGTGTACATGTACTGTAAAGCTAAAGTTGCAGATGACACTGTTTTGTGTACATGTACTGTAAAGCTAAAGTTGCAGATGACCACACAAAATCTATCTCCATTTTACAATATTAAATAACTACTGCCAATAATACATTTCAGACTGCTCCACATTATAAAGTGTGACCGTCATCTATGAAAATAATGGAGTCCTTTTCCAAGGTAGAAGTCATGCTTGTGGAATATACAGAAGTGTGCGATAGTTTAATGTTATCTAAACTTTTATTTTGATTGATTAACAGACAACAAGTCTACAGCTAAACGTATATTTATGTCGAATTTTATGGCATATGCAAAATGCACGGGGACAATTTCGGATCACGTGACCTAGTGGCCTCGATTTAGATTTGAGTTATAGCCAGTGCTCATGTCATCTGTATCAACTACAAAGGCTTGTATCAATTGACAATGTGAAAATAAAGACTGATCTAATTTGTTTTACTATAAAATATAACATTGAAATATACAAGTAATACAACACATGTATATTAACGCTTTAATCACATGTACCTGTAAGCGCTGAGATACGAAACTCATGCTAAACTATGAATTAATGATTTTGATTGAAACTGACAAATTGTACTCGGATTTACCAAAAAATCCACACTAATGTAAAGCTTGTAAGTTTGATAAAGTACACACAGGGCAATTAAAGTTTTGTGTTTATTATGATTGACAATAACGAGTAAGTCAGTTAACCAACAGCCACAAACTTTCTAATGAGCTTACTCAAGCGTGTAATACATACAGCAGCAAAGATTTCATAACATTAACAGTTTTACACGTACACACAGTGTTTAGACCTTGTTAGAACAGGAGCTTGGTACAAACGACAGGACTCCGTTTTCTTTAAGCTGGTTTCACTTTATAACTTCTAGAAACACGAAAATCCACTGATTCTAACTCCTGGCCGTCTTGTTTTTGTGCATGTTTAGTGATTGGACAAAGGCCATCTGAAAGTCAAGGTCAAAGGTGTGAATATAAAGGTCAAACTTGTGAATGTCAAGGTCAAATGTTTGAAAGTCGAGGTCAAAGGTATGTACGCACAGAAACGGTCTTCATTTATGACACATTGTATGCAAAAATGAACCAAATATGACTGGTTAGTTAAAGGATACACTAACAGGTGTAAAGACGTGTCCACATTCAAATACACTTGGGTTAACCATTCACAGTTCTAGAAAATCTGTTAATTAATTTAATTCAAGAACAAGATCACAAACATATCGTTTCAATGGTGATTGCATAACACATGTTTTTCAAGGCTTCAAAAGGATGACGAACAAGAAACACTGCTACAAAAGCCACAAACAAAGGCGTTAGATTTAACCACAATTTACATGCAAACAATGCCACAACCACAAGAGAATGAGGTTTTGTCTTACAACGCAATGAGGGCCATCAACCGCCTGATTACTATACAACCTCTGACAATATTCCCCCTGTATGAACTGTTAAATATTTGTGTCACAGATGTGACTTGGTCAGCCAGCTCCTACATGTGAATGAAGTCGTAAACACCAACCCAGAACCACAAGTGTATTTGTACATGCAAAGAAATATAATTTGTTATTAAATAAACGCAGAACTCTGATGTGTACTCAGTAATGAATTATGGAACTAACAAATTTGCAAAATGGTACTAGAGTTTCTACAAGTAAAACAATGCAAACAATGCAAAACACAGATTGTAAACATTGGTTTATTCATTCTCAAATATGTGCTGCTGTTTATATGCGTACAAAAATTCAACCACAAACACATCTATTAAGAACATGTATACATTTGAATTAAAATGCACCAAATATCTCAAGTTGTGATTACAAATAAATAAGCTAATGTATTAACTCATAAATATGTAATGGACCTAACACATACAAGGCTAACAACAATATATAATAGAATGCATTACAACGGTATTTCAAGTATGTGAGATTGTACAATTGTTGCACACACACTTATGTAACCTTTACTATAGTACAAGTGTTACATCTTTAACTGTATACAACTACAAACTTATCAGAATGCATGTACACGTGTTTGGTGCTATCTGTAAACCTTAGAACAGTCAAGGAGTGAAAACAGAGCAGAGATTGACACAAGGAGCAGAGATTGACACAAGGAGCAGAGATTGACACAAGGAGCAGAGATTGACACAATGAGCAGATATTGACACAAGGAGCAGAGATTGACACTAGGAGCAGAGATTGACACAAGGAGCAGAGATTGACACAAGGAGAAGCTGAGATCAGAACAGAGCAGAGATTGACACAAGGAGCAGAGATTGACACAATGAGCAGAGATTGACACAAGGAGCAGAGATTGACACTAGGAGCAGAGATTGACACAAGGAGCAGAGATTGACACAAGGAGAAGCTGAGATCAGAACAGAGCAGAGATTGACACAAGGAGAAGCTGAGATCAGAAAAGAGAAGGCTGTATGGTCCGTCTCTCATCCTCTTGACAAGCAATTTTAACACGTCACTGAAAATGAACTATATGTGACAGAAATCACCGGACGATATACACTAAATAAACTTCAAAACAACAGATATAATAAAGTAGCTGAGTACAATGTACATTTTGCCTATTTAAACTGTTACACTGTACACATCTCACGTACAAGTTTATAGCCAAATGGGAGAGATTGTAGTCGCATTGTTTCTAACGTCATTTTAGCACAGTAAACTCAATTCAATCTGTACGTTAATGGCCAATTTGAAGTGAATGTAATTGAACATAATGAAAACAAATTGATAACTCTGTCTTTTGATTTAATTTACTGCACTTGAAAAAACTAGTCTAATGGACAAGGTGGGACATAGTACATAATCAATTGAACTAATTATAGTATTTCATTTTACGAGCGGGCAATTTTCGAGCTGCTTAAGAGAAATAATGGTGGCATTTATTTTGAAATTTGTTTCTTAATAAAGTCATATCATGCAACGCTTTAACTGTGGCATGTTCTTTATGTACTACTAAGCTGTTGGAAATATATTAGATAAGAGTTTGCCATTATGTCAATTATATCTAATTGGATGAAAAGTTTGCGATAATAACAACAAACAGATTTCGACTTTCTTTGTTAAAGCATTTGGGGACATACACTTGCTTTTATATCCAGGACAATCAGATAATGAGTGAAATATCTTACTCTTTGCATGTTGGTTCACATTAAACTGTTAAAATAAAGTTGTGCTATTATTACTTCTCCTAACACTGACGACCTAATCAAATATCGAGACTAGAAGTCAGTGAATAACTAAATACAAATGTACTTATTCTTTGAGTTTCTTCTACAGACAACTACAATTATGATAGTTATATATATATAGAAAGTCAATTGAAGTCTCACACCTCCTGAGATCTTGAAGTCTGACACCTCCTGAGATCTTGAAGTCTCACACCTCCTGAGATCTTGAAGTCTCACACCTCCTGAGATCTTGAAGTCTCACACCTCCTGAGATCTTGGACCATTTACAAAGGTTCATGTCTATCCAGGAGGTATAGACAGTGTTTTAGTTACATTTTCACCTTTAATTGCCAATAAATTCCTAAATCTATATCATATACACATGGATACATGTATTACCTGAAACTTGTTTTCATAGACATTGAACTTCCCTGTTCATCAGTCTGCTGTTCCATAAAATCTTTAATAAACAGTGCCAAGCGAGTTATGATCAGTATTCAATAATTTCTCATTCAATAATCAAGTTTCACCCAGCTAGATTATACAAGCAATCTGAATAGTTAATTATTTTAAGTTTAAAAGTTGACACAAATCTGTTTTCTCCTGATCTTGCAAACTATTGTTGTTGTTTTTCCCCCAAAATTGGACTGGTGTTGCACAAATTTTCCAAATGCAGTTAATCGAAAATTTTACTAAGGCCTGTCAGATTTCATATCTATATCCTAATCAACTTAAAGCTTGGTTTCTTTCAGTGAAATATTGTTGAAAACACAACAAAGCTATACATCAATATGCTAGGAACAAAAAATAGACCACTGGGCCCTTATCAAACTGACCACCTGTGCAAATCAATAAAGTTTACAATAGTTTATAACAGCCTATTTTGAGACTATGATTCCTAACCGTGGAGAACATTAGTACATGACATATGGTACTGTATTGGGTCCAAAACAAAGCTGTGCAAGCTTCAAAATGCACTTTCTTACTCCACACTTATTTTGACCAGCTTTGTATCGAGACCTCAAATATTGGTCTTAAAATCCTATAATTTACTTTTAGTTAAAACAAATTTGCACAGTTATAATGGGGGCTGATATAATCCTGTCTGAGACGTGAAACCTGTTACGTTCCGGTGACAAAAACTGTTACGAAAGCAGTCAATACTGAAGTCACGTGTGACAAAGGCAGGCTGTAGACATACCTTATTTACATGTATCCTGGACTTAATTATGTTTTTCATGACACAGAGTGATCATAATTGACAAGTTAAACACAACATTTTCAAAGTAGATACACTTATCCAAAAAGCAATTTTAAATAGGGTTATAGTCCAAGAACATATTCTTTTTGATCATTTTATTTGTATCCAATTCTTTCTACAGTACACAACTATAATTACCCATTTCCTGTCAAATAACCTACCAGTAAGTGTAGTAGTTTTGGTCAGTTAAGGTTTATTTAGGCAATTTAAGCAGTTATCATCCATGTAACCTTTAACAATTTGTACTGAAAACTGAATGTTATAAACAGCTTTTTAAAAGAATAAAACAAAAGATAATGTTTGCTGCAGGTTTGGATCGTGACCATGTTGTTATGTTAAAATGCACTCATTTTACACATTTGTTTGACAAAAGATGGACATTTTAATAAGCCATACTTAACTGTACCTTACTTCATTAATTAGCCAATAATCTATAACTGCAACACTCGTAAAATGAACAACCAAAAGATTATACAAATACATTCAATTGTAGTAAAAACAACAATGGAGTATACCGGTGCGTTTAAAACTGGTACTATTTTATCATCTTGATCTGACCATTAAAATGTAGAACACATCAGCATAGCAGTAATTAATTGCGAGCAAAACAAGTTTTTCATTCAAGAATTTATAGATCCAACACCAATTAAATTTATGATAACAACAATACTGCCGTTTGTCCGAGATTTAGTACAAACTTTATGAAAATTAATTGTTTCCCTGTGAGACATATTTATCATCATAACAAATGGAACAAAAACCAACTAATGAAATAATACAAAACGAAATATTTTAGGGGCAAATCCTCTCCCTTAATATGTTATGTATGTATGAGAGAGCGTGTTTATAAATGAAGAAAAAATAAACAAAGTAATAAAATACACACCTGTTTCATGTGTGGGGCAATAATGTAACATCATGTAACAATGATATTTAGTTCTGGTTATAAAACAAGCTAGGGTGCCATACTATACAGAGTTCATATACCCGGTGGATGGTTGGTGGATGGTCGGTGCATGGTCGTACAGTATATATTCACATCCATGTCACTAAACAGCAACAAATGTAGGACTTCTCATCTAGAAAGCTATAACAACTGTCCCCAGACCTAGAGTAGAACTGTTACACTGAACTACATGGATCATGAAGTTGAAGTCAGCGTACCCCAATAAGTATTACCTCTATCATACCCTAACCGTACATATTACAAGAATCGTGATTTCACTGCTCATTTATCTGAAATCAATTAATAAGACAGCTTTCTTTAAACGATCATCATCTATATAGTATTAAAACATGAACTAAGTTAAGTAAATCATTAGGTCTGTAAGTTTGTTCATTATAGTTATAGTACAAAACTGATTATAGATACTTGAATCGTGACTTAGTGTACCGGTATCTAGATATCAAACCTCAAACTGGCCGCCTACACTAATTACAAGACCAAAGTTTGAACCCAGAGTCAATCAAACATCTCTTGCTGTGACTGATTGCTTTCCATTGCTTTTCTTTTACATGGAAGTGAATGTTGCCAAAACATAGTTTGAGCACAGGCAACTGACCTGACTAGACATTTATTCTTACTGTAATAATCCTTAAAAGCGTAAAATACTTAAACATAGGAATGCATGTAAAAGTATTACCTATTACTAGGGTAATTCGATGGGTGAATTTTAATAACGGGTTCTAAGTGCTATTGAATTATAAAGCATATAACACCCTTTCGCAGTCACCCATCAAACTGTTATATTTTTAGTATAATCATCGACCTGTATTACAAAGCGCCCTACTTTTAAGCCATATTTATTAAGATGAAACAGTTATTTACCAATAACCATAATGACCTTGCATTTTACTTACACTCAGATCTTCCTGGAGTGACACAGTTTGGATTTATATATAGAAACAGAAACTTAATTAACAGCAATATGGGGAAGTTAATACACCACTTGGGTTTGTTAACAAGTTTTACGTCTTAATGGATTATAAATTTAATAGAGTAAAATAAGTGTTCACCTCAACTACTAACATCAAAGCTGGTGACACCCATGTACACACACACACATTAGTTGTAAGTATACATGTTCCAGGATATTAAAGTTAGTCACATATTAGTTTATTGAGGAACCATGATACAAGTGTTGCCCAACAGATGTAAATATATATGTAATGTCCCGATTTAGAAAACTGATATCACCTTCTAATTTTTCTTGTTACTTTTAATCTGGTGTCTTAATGTTAATGCAATGTATATTTGGTCCTGCAGTAGCGTATTGGATTAAGAAACATGCGCTTATAATTACATCATATTCAGTCCTGCAGATTATTAAATTACAAAGTGAAACAAGTTAATTAGTAAAGTTACTATTTTAGTATGAGCGCTGTAATTGAGTGAGTTTCAACTGACATATAGGAGCCAATAACTGCTATTCTTAACATTTCTTAAATTGGTTACTATATTTACCAACACTATGCAACTGTCTATTTTGACTTATCGTGATGTATAATAATTTTATATGTATTCTAATATAGCTAGTAACTAAGTACGCAATGACTGTATTTCATGAAACCTTTAAAATAATTCTCACATGAGCATAATTATGTTTCTATATATAGTAACACTCGAACTGAATCTTTGTGTCATTGTTACTATATTTAGTATCGCGCTGACCTTATTCATTGACCCGTCTGAATACTTCCTGTTTGTTTAAGACATGTCCACTTTGAGACGGGTCTAAAGTACATGTACAAGTATTGATGACCGGACATAACCAGCCCTTGAGAACACTAGCTGGGGTCACTTTATATCTCAACATGCTATTTTTCTTCCGCCTCTCCACCCAGTTCATATTCACACTACGGACTCATTGTGTTATTTTTCTTCCGCCTCTCCACCCAGTTCATATTCACACTACGGACTCATTGTGTTATTTTTCTTCCGCCTCTCCACCCAGTTCATATTCA
>ENA-OREC01001048-OREC01001048.1-marine-metagenome-genome-assembly--contig:-NODE-1048-length-13070-cov-14.201724_pt1 | contig 13070 bp, 3 predicted proteins | sample MGYA00248626_ERZ508543 | MGnify/ENA primary metagenome ERZ508543 (study PRJEB26211, sample SAMN05518279) | marine metagenome | isolation source: Puget Sound, Washington, USA | host: Bankia setacea... | reverse complement strand
AGAATCAAGTATATACCTATGTATGCCCTTATTTCCCCCTGAGAATCAAGTATATACCTATGTATGCCCTTATTTCCCCTGAGAATCAAGTATATACTTATGTATGCCCTTATTTCCCCCTGAAAGAAGTTAGTTTTGTGTGCGTACAGTGTTAACAGTCTAACCACTTTCTGCCTTAATAGTTTTAATGGTGGTTATGATATATAGAATCAACTCGACCCAGTACGAAAAAACAGCAGTCCTCTGTATTTATCTGGGGGCTTACATTGAATTAGGCCAAAACTACAGGAGCATGAGTCATTGAACGAATTGAGTAAGACGTAGAGGCAAGATTTTGTAGTTTACCTGTTCACATGTAGCCATACTACACCTGTGTTAAAAAAAGCTTGTGTCTGTATAGGAAAAACCCGCACCCTGGTGTATAGAACTGTATGTAAACATAAATTTACATGAAGTCTCTCTCGTTCAGGCTAAGGTCAACCCAAGACCTTGTCAAATCTGACAGAATAAACATTGGTTAACAAATTGAAGAGATAAAACCAGGATGATTCATTCACTGAAATATTGTCATACTAAATATGCTTAATACATGTGGAAAAAACTTCTCATACATGTGAACAAAACTTCTCAAGGCTGTTGTTTTAGTTTTGATTTTATCTCCTTGATAGATTTTAGTGGTGAAAAAAAAGCAAACTGTGTTATTGTGCATGTACTTGAATCTCAATGTGAACTTGTGTACACAGCATGTAGAGAACACTCAGCCAGTAGTTCCAGCATTTGATTATGTCCTAAATCTCCTCTGATATAAAAGGTTTCAGAGTTTGTTTAATTGAAAACGTCCATTCATGTAGATGAGGTAGGATTAGCAGAGCTTATGGCTTTTTTCCCCATTTAATTCAAGGATTTGAAAGAGATATTTATTTTATACATGTTATATTCAGGTTCCTCTCCCAAACATTAAGAAATCTACTGTGTGCGTTTTCGTTATTGTGATAGTTTTACACTGTTGTTGAATGTAATACTTTTCCTTAATTGGGTGGGTACTGTGTTGTTGCTATTTGTCACTGTACTTATGATAGGCATGTTAAAAATGTAAGATGATGTTCTCTTTCCGTTATTTGAGTTGAAATAACCCCAAAGATGGGGGTAGTACTTGTTTTATTGTGTAGTTTGTCACATTTCACTAGGTTTATTCAATTAATAGAAACTACCAGCTTTTTATATTATGATAGACAAACACAGTGGTAAGTGTTCAAAATTACTGTAACACTTGAGCTGAAGTCGTTTTAAGATTGATTTTTCCACATTGTCTGTGCATTTGTCTCAGTTGTGCAGCAAAGAACACTACTGTTTCTTGTTAACACAAACATTAATTACATTATTATCCCAAACTCGTTTTATAGATAATAGCTGACTGCAATAACAACTGATTGCATCTAGATACTGATACGGGTGAACCGATGCATTTTTATTACACGCCTTGCAGCTGATATGTCTTAGGCTTTTACAGTAAACAGGCGCAAATGATGCAACTTTTCCAGACTGGTTTTCCCAGGTTGGCTAATAGTTCGCCTGTTTCTTGTACCTGTATAACGGTAGCCTAGGTTTGATATAAGTCTTATAAAGTAGGTTTGACAGCTCAATCAATTTGGAAGATGTATTGAACAGTTTTGTAATCTCCTGGCCTGTCCAGTGTGTATCGATCTGTGTTTATAAGTGAATGCTAAGTACAGTAAAGTCACATCGACGGACAATCGGACACCGTTATGCAGCGAAAAACTGATAACTATATGCAACATTATGAAATACTGACACACCTTTGTATAACTGTTTCCTTGCGATATTAGGGAAACAAACAAGTGTCACAAAAAATGAATATTTCACACAAAACTCTGAATGCACATAAGACCAGAAAAATCACACCTGGACAAGAGATTTCTAGAACAATGAAATATTTCAAACTTTTGAATTAAGCAAATTCCCCTTGTTATCTATGTGTAAATATTTACTTTCCGAAAGTTATTTCTTATCAGATCAATAACATGATAAGGATGAAAATATAGTTTTTCTATTCTAATAACTATCACAGTTTGAAACAATGGATATTACATGAATACCATTATTATACGCTATAAAGGTTATATCTTTCTATTTCTTAATATTACCTGTAAATAGATAGATAGTTCATTCAATACTTCTGTTTAACCTACCGTACATGAAGCAAACTGGACACATTATAAAGAAGACATATCTTCTCAAGGATGGGTTAGAACTGTTTACTAAGTTTTTGTTGACCTGACCTAAGTGAGCTGGAGATGAGAAATTACCTACTCTGTATAAACTGTGTCATGTTAATTCTCACTAGCTAGTTTTTCCTCACTTTTATAGGCCTCCTTATGATTTACCTTCTTCAGACGTGTTATACGCAATTAAAACAACCTCAGTGTATTAACGAAAAAACAAATCACCTGGCTGCGTTTTTTAAGTACAATTAATATCATTTGTTAGAAGAGTGTTCATTGAACGTCTGTTTATTACAAAGCCTGAGAAACTGGTGGTTTTAGACAGCTACCTGGCAGAGTTCACATCCAAAGTGTAAAGAAAACAGATCTGAGCTATGTAACACTTGAACATGAAGGAAAACATTGCCAACTGTTTTACTACATGTATCTACCGTAATGTCTGCGTGACCCAGAAACTAGAGTAAGAGCAATTATGACCTATCAGTGATGTAATTATATAGACACTTACAATATTATTAGTTGAGAAGTGAAAATTCAGTTAATAGCATCAACATAGGGCCTGTAAAAATAAAGTTAGGATAAACTCAAATAATTAACAGTTTTAAAAGAGCTATGGTCAAGAAAGATAACTACCGTCAAAAGTGATGATTTGTGTCTCATTTTGACATGGTTGTGTTCCTTGAAATTCGGAATGATCCAAGTCTCAACTAGTATTCTGAACAACGGTTCGCTCAGTAAGGTATTCAATTTTCTAGAAGTCATATGTGTGTAAACTTTGTTTGTGTTTACATCTAATTAACCGTTTTCAGGTCGAAATGAACTTATTGCACGCTACATCAAATTGCGAACTGGGAAAACTCGGTCTCGAAAGCAGGTGTCTAGTCATATACAGGTTTTGGCAAGGAGGAAAACTAAAGAAGTTCAAGCCTCATTTAAAGTAGGTGTATATATATATGCTATGTCTCTTTATGTCCTCTATGTAAGTAATTCAAAATTTCAGGGCGTAATGAGTTGGTTGCACGCTACATCAAGTTACGCACGGGTAAGACTCGGACACGGAAACAAGTCTCTAGTCACATTCAAGTCCTTTCACGAAGAAAAACCAAGGAGGTTCAGGCATCTTTCAAAGTAGGTCTCTTGCCAGCAGCAACACAAAACACAAACTTCTTCACTTTCTGTACTTTTTTGTTGACAGCTTGGGTATTTTTTATTATTTAGCATTTTACTTCTGGTATTAAACCTAGTGTTAGCAGCAGTGTATACAATTTAGCATACCATTTTCACTGAATGTTCCAAAACTTCTAGATCTTCTGTTAGTGTAATTGTTTGTTTAAGTACATATGTTCTTGATTGTCTGGAACATGTAGGAGTAAAGTACAAACATAAATATAACTCTTGAAATACTCAATGTGCACTTCAATATTTACAATAACAGTCTGTTCTGGTTTATTGGGCTGAAATCGTAGAATCAAGAACAGAAAATAGTACATTTCATGAAAAGCACAGCTGTTTGGCTTAGATTCATCAAAGTGTAGCTGTAAATCAGTAGAGTTTCTGCTCCTGATGATTATATAGTAATGATAGTGCCTTGCAAGTTTTAAGGGGGTGATACACATTATCTGAGCTGTCTAGAAAATATTGTTTTGGTTTTAACAACACTTTTAGAAAAGCATGGAGTTTTATTTAACCAATCCTTTCCCTTACTCACTGTCAACCATTGCATTTGTTTGATGTTGCATGTTACATTGTTCATTTCACAGATCATTTTACAGTTTTAAACACTCTAAATAAACTGCACCTATTCTTTTATTGAAACAGGAAGCTATTTAATTAATTAAGACCAATTAAGTTTTTTTCAATTTTGAAAGTTAATTAAGCTTATAATAGTTAGACATTTTACTGAACATGTTATAATGTATCTGATAGAGTAATCTGCCAAGACAGAGTAATACTAGTTTTTTGTCTCAAATAGTTTGATAAAAAAGCATTTTTGGCTTGACTGCCATGCATTAATATCATTAATTTCTTCGTCTGATCTCTTTACAGCTTAATTTTGATTGATTTTTTTAGCATTTTATATTTGTCATTCATTTTGGTTTTTATTTTTATTTTTCTCTTGAGACCGCATTCATCTGCATCCTAAGACTGACATTTATTGCCCTATTAAGTTTCAATTAGATGAAAATATACAGCGTTAATTATGATTGTATGATAGAGTCTGCATATCTAAAAACTCACACATTTAATTTGGTAGATGCACAGTATAGTTTTGTACTTGGTAATGCTTTTGAATCAGCCGAGGAGTAAAATGATATGTCTTTGATTTGCGTCATAATTTAAAACCTAGGGAACCCAAGATATTAAGAGCAACACTGTACTATATGCATTCTTTGTATTATAGTACTTAGCACATTCTTGCTCTCATTGCTCTTCTCTGTTACACCTGCATTTTTCAGTCACATGCTCTTTAAGTCATATAACACCATTTTCATAGAAATCATCTTAGCAACAAACACCTGTAGTGAAGTAAAACTCCCCTTGGTATATTCATAGAAACACACCTGAGCTATTTCAGCAGAACTCAATCAAACTTATGCACAATTTATACTGGGAAGAAATCAGTTCTAAAATAAGAAATTAAATTTATTGATTGGAAAAGTTTATTCATAAAGACTGGAGAAAATCTTTTCTTAGATGTATAATTATATCAGAATGTTTTGAAGTGAGAGACTATCTCTGCATGCATAAAACAAACAAACAAACAAATGCAAATAGATGTTATTTTTCAGTCCAAATAATTATATGCATTCTATTTCCAAAAGTTGAATATTTACATAGAACATTTGGCTGACAATTCACCTGTATCCATAGAAATAGTTCAAAGGAAAATACATGCATGTAGAAAGAGAAATTGCATGGTAAATGTGCATTTTCGATATGTTGTGCTTATGATTTTCTGTTTTATTATTTTGTTGTAGTAAATATTATTTTCTTAGAGATTTTATAACAAATATATAGTAAGTTTTATTTTATGAACACTATTTTAAGTTGAAATGTGTTGACATAGTTTATTATTACTATTGAACACCTGTGAAGAAGCTTGCTATGCATTCTGTGAAATGAAGTAATTTTGTTTTCCATGTGTTGTCATTTACAATTGAATTTGTAATCTTAATCATTTGCAACAAGAAAACCAAAGAATTTATAAATGACAACAAATGGTCATAGTTATCACATGACACTGCAACATTCTTAATTTAAGTGATTATTTCATTTACAAGAGATACATAAACAATTCCAAATTAATATTTCAAAATTTTATTTGCAAAAAGTGAAGAAAAAAAACACTCTTAATTTTAGAGAAGTTGTATCACTATCATGTGATAACTATAATACAGCTTCATGTAATTAAATGTTTTCTAGCCAAGTTACATCATCACAGGCCTGCCTTCTAGCTATAGAATAGTTTTCACTGTAAACGAATTCCAGTAAAAGAGTCTCTGTTGAGTGGACTCTGATCTTTGGTAGTTTCTGAAACAAACAACTATGAATTTAATAGGAAGATGATTCGTAGCTTGGCTATATAACGGAGATAATCTTGCAATGTAACTCAATGTTTCAGCCTGCTAACCCATTTTCTTTGTTTTCCCGCCTCGCAGGAGAACTTCACAAACTTTCAGGATCAGGCAGCCAAGGATAAGGCTCTACAAAGCATGGCGGCCATGTCCTCTGCACAGATAGTATCGGCTAGTGCCATACACAGTAAGGCTGTAGGCCTACCAGGTCTTCCACCAGGCTTCAATCCATCATCCGTCCGGCCGGCCTATCCCGGCGCTCCTCCAAATGTAAGTCCCTGCTACTCGTAGAGACAGGGTTCACACTAGAGGTCTCGTGCAGTCTTGTGTAGTGACTATTGCACTAAATCATCACACACCTAGCCTTCACATAGTAGTTCTCATTGTACCATGTCTGTGAGCGCTAGTCATACATATCACCTGGTCACTCATCACTAAGCCATCCTTCATCACTGTGTGGTGTGCTTCTATGTATTGATACCCCATTTCTTGTTGTGTAATGTCTAGTAAATCTACACTATTAATATACTTCTACAGTAAGTGTTCATAGTCAAATGTAGCGATCATAAATTTTGAAGAATTTCTTGACCCGTTGTCTGCTGGTCTGCACTGGAAAAGTATAATAAGCTAATGGCTTGAATAATTTATTTTCATTTAGTTTCTTTTTTTAATTTTCTTTTATTTTAAGGTATGTTTGTTGTCATTGTATCCTGAGGCATGGTCTTGAATGCTTAGCTAAATGTTGTGTTGCATGAATTACTTCTTACCCCACCCACCTTTTTTTACCAGTTTTCATTTATTACTTTAGATAAATGGTTAAATTAAATTAACTAAATACCTTAATGAAGAATATAACAATGATCAAAGTCAAATAATAACTTAATCTTCATTTATTGAATTACATGTAATTTCGTCCATGCTGTTTAAAAAAAAACAGTTTTTGTTTCAGACTGAAAAGTTTTCTACTGAATTTTGGTCCGCTTAGGATGTTATTGATATTTTTACTGTCTGGTTGTAAATGAATGAATAAAATATTACAAGCAATTCAATCTTAATTCTAGGGTCTTATTTTCGAATATTTATAAGCTTTATATATCAATTATAATTTTCCCATTAAATGCAGTTAAAAATGTGTTAATGAGAGTATTCAATATTTTCACCTTGATTTTCGTTACAGTTTTGGCAGCATCCTAACAATCCTGCAGAGTAAGTATTTGCTTATATTTATACCTCCATATGTTTTAATACTGTTTATTGGAAATAGATTATATATTTAAAACTGTACAGACTCATGACGTGATGTTTTCCAAAGTTTGTGATACCTATACGTACCTGTACAAATATCACAACTCAAAAATGAAAAACTAGGGCAACAAATCTGCATTATGAACTATCAGTTCTTGTATCAAGGTTAAAGAGAGAACAAATCAGCCAAATGTTGGAACGTAAATGATGTAAAATAGCACCCTAGATCTCTCATGGGTTAAATAGAGAAAAAATACATCAACACTTACATTATATCAGAAAGAAAGAAATCTACATCGGCATATCAATTTTAATTTTATATTTTTATCAAATTTTATTTTTTTATCAGTTGATGACTGAAAATTGCCTTTTTCATTATGATGATAAAAAGTTCTGACAAAATATTAAAGTTGAATTGAGGAAGAAAAAGCTTTCACGAAACAGTAGGAGATGCTCATGTAGATATTTAAACTATAAGCCGTTGTTGTGTGTATTGGGAAGTATTGAGACCTTCAGTCTACTAATTAGACATTGTTAGAAGTGGCAACACAATGATTTACAAAATTGATTAACAATTTCTTTAATTGATGTGGATTTAAATGATAAGAGAAAATATAACACTAAGAAAGTTCACAAAGAAAAAATAGTTAAACATAGTAGACAATGGTATTTGTGTAAATAGAAGGTGTACTTTAGTGTGTAGTTAATCTCAATGTTTGCAATTGGTAATTAAAGCCTTTGGTGGCCAAAAATATTTGTCTTTCGGTCTTCATTAAAATCACATTAATCACAAAGTGTCGAGATGTATAGGTTAATCTCCGATTGGATAATGTACGGTCCGAGTGTGTTTTTGTTTTTTATCAGCAACTGTGTTCTCTGTAGGCAATAGAAGTGTTATGGATTGCACATTGGTTAATTAGGCCTGATCTATGTACATTTTCCCAGCAATTAACATCTCTATGTAACCTATATTGTGCAGAACATGCTTAATTATTCTTTTCATCTTTTTTTATATGCACTTTTATAAAATCTTTCAATAAATGTAATAGGAAGATGTTCATACAATGCCTTTTCAAACAGATATGTGTTATCAAAAAAAGTAGTCTTTTGTCAAATGGAAAACTATTGTGATTAGGTGTCTAAATCAAGCAAAATGTTCATGAGAGATAAAGGTGCAAGAGGTGAAAGACACATTGATGTGAAAAGCTTAAATCATTCTCATGCCTGCTATCAGATATCTAACTTTGACTTGTACAGATCATATGGGGTTGTCAATTCAAGCAACTCATCTCTTAGTTCTGTATGTTAATTATGCTGAGTTGTCAGAAATGTTAAATCTTGAGAAAAAGAATATTTGCCCACTATCTCTGAGAAACACAGAATTAAAATAAAATTTACAAAAATGAATATTGGCAGACTAAGCCTATGAAGTAAATCTTTTTCTTCAAAAGTGTTAATTGTGTGTTGAAAGGCAGAATGCATGTGTTTGCTCTTAATACTTTCAAGTGTCACCAGAATTATTCCAGAACATGGGAATCTTTCTGTGAAAATATTTTATGAATTTTAGCCTTACTATTATTTTAAAAAAGAAAAAGAAAACTCCATTTCATGCAAAGATGTTGTTTATAGATTTACCATTTTATTATATTTTTCCAACTATTCTTTCAGTGTAAAACCATATGGCGCTACTGGCTATGGGCTGGACGCTAAACCACCAACGTCCAATGAAATGACCCCATCGTGGCAGGGGCGGAGTATAGCAGGACAAAAACTCCGCCTTGTAGAATTCTCCGCCTACATAGATCAACAGAGAGAGGGTGATCAGGTAGGGATCATTGTTTTTATTTTATTGTCTCATTTAAAACAAAAAATGCTCAATTTTCTGTTCAGACTTGAGGGAATTAATTTATTGCTAATAATGAAGGATACAAGAAAATAGAAGCACTGGCTCTTTTCTGCATAGTTTTTTTCATAGAATGAAAACTAGGAAATGCTGCAAATATTAAATCAAAATATAAAAATAATAATTTAAAAAGCAAAAATATATTGGTTGTAAACAGACAGAGGTAGATTGCTTATCTTGAATATGTACCAAACTCTGATAGAAAAAAAACAAACAGGTTCAAAACGTGTTTGTATTATAACTAAAATTAACAACATGAATAACATTATTCATAAAACTCAGGTACATGAAAATATATAAACTTTCGAGGCCATACTGCAGTTTGCCCACTTGTAAGCACAATGAATAGCAGGTTTTTGTTTCACCTCAATATTTTGACATGAACCAAATCGGCCCAGATTATGGCTTGAGGTATCAAAGAATACTGGTCATGTTTTCAAGACATATTATGTTCAAGTTTGACAAGAGCCACCTGTGTCCACGTTCAGATCAGTTCACCGACCCCTAATGACCCCTTCACAAACTTTTGATACACAGTCGATCTGTAAAACCATTAATCTTGCTGTTGGTTATAAAAAAAGATCTGTAGTGCACTATTTAAGATAGAGAATTGAACGGCTAGCAGATCATAAAAGGCTTAATAAGAGAAACACTGCATTTATTTCTGACAAGGGTCGTAAGCTAAGACATTCAATTAATTTTGAAAATGACAGGTGCACTGTTAACTCCAAATAATGCCATATGCATCATAACAGTAGAACTATTTTTTTAACTGATTAAATGATTTCACATGGGAACCGTTTGATTGAATATGGTACCACATGTATAAAACCTACTTTAATTCATTCAATGATCGCAGAATGAAAAAAACATTGATTTAACATTTTCTCGTATTTGATTTGTCAAAAGTTTTTCCTTAAAAGGTAAAAATAATTACTGAGAGAAATATGACGTACATTTTAACCCTTTGAATGAAATTGGAGAAGATGTAACTGTAAATAGTTAGGGGGAGGAGATGGAAGGGTTATGTAGTCACGGAAACAAGGGCCCAAATTAGACATCGCTTCTGGTACATGGTTACTGAAGAGTTGTAATTTAAGATGAGGGTGTCAGTGTAATATAATCTACGTGTTAGTAGTAAACATGTGAAATTATACACCCTAACTTTACACACCTTGGCTTTTATTGGTGGGAGTACTGTAATGACTCAATTAATCGAAGAAAAAATAACATAATTATTACGATCGTGTGTGAAGCTGCTACCGTAAACAATATGTGGATAAAATTCTTGCAGCGACAAGTTATAAAATGCTTGAGTATCGAACGACATGCAAAAAATGCATTAAACATCAAAGACTGAGGTTTGATCGCATGTCAGTTTGTTTTGAGTTTTATAGCATTCAATATGTGACTTCCCCGCGTCCTCTGAATGCCTTCTTCTGATACATTTTGGACAATTTCTAAGGTGTAGTTTGAATATGTAGTTTAACGCCGGATTTAATTGCAGCAATTTATGTCCAATTAATGAGTTTCTGTCATCCGGTGATCATGCCACAGTGGTGCTAATCATTGTTTGTCATATTTGCAATTTAAATCACGCCGTCTGATGTTCACATTCATAACTTTTATCAAATCAAAGACCCAATGAAAACGAAAGTCCTCGATAATTTGACTAATGACACTAACAGGAAAATTGATTTGCACAGTCAATAGTTGGTATTTTTAGATGTTTGTTGCTCTTGATATTACATGATTTTTCATATTGTTACAACAGCCCACATGTGGTATTGATCTCTTGAGTAAATGAGCAAATCATGTGACGTACATCTGGAGTTAAATGTCATGACTTTACTAAGCTCTTTCTCTCTGCCACCTTGTACTAAAAATGAGTTGTTTGAAGAATGTTTGAAGTGTGCCCACACGGAGGTTACGTTAATCACCGGCCCTAATTACCCCTGATTACATGGCTCAAATAGTCCTCTCAACTTCCGCCCCTGTCAAAAAAAACATCGGACAAGACAAGCTGTTGCGATTTAAGTTTGCTAGACAGAGAGTAACTTCAGTGTTCTAAGCTAAGATAAAAAGAATTTTATAACTCATAGCAGCGCATGTTTCATTCCTGTTCCCAAATAGTTTAGGTTTATAATTCTTTTGTGGACTGCAGGGCCATTATAATTTTGTCCTGATTGATATACAAATGAAATCCTTTCTTTGATGACAAGAGAAACACATTCTCACATTGATGACAAAGAACTAGAGCTCAAACTTTCTCCAACGGACACATAAGTTTGTATCTTTGTGATAGGTATAACTATTAACTTGTGAAACTTGGGTTAATTTGTATATATTTTTGTGTTTATTTTCAGTACCATAAGCACCTGTTTGTACATATTAGTTCCAATGCTGGTTATACAGATCCATTATTAGAGGTAAGCAATCATTTCTTTGTCCTTGTCTCTCCAGAAACTTTCCCTAACCTTTTGGAAACTCTGGGGACTAACAATGCCACGTACTTTGCATATGTGTTGATACTGATTGTCTTTGACTCGTTGTCTGTGGAACACCTTTCAAGCAGGTTTTCCCAAATGCTGTAGCACCAATGGACTGGAACAGGTTTTTTATTTCCTTGAGACAGTTGAAATTCCGCGTCATTGTTAACATTCACCAGCAAGTCAGACAGCCCCGAAAAATAAGTCCCAGAAAACCATATTGCCTTGAACTGACTCGTTTAAATTCAATCAAATGAGCAGGAACAGAATTCATAACATGATCCAAATTACTGAAGTGCAAGGTGGGCAAAGGTAACAATCACACAACAAAAGCCACATGAGTGAATTCACTAAACCTCTCCAGACGTGGTTTAGACAGAGGGATTATGATCGGAGTATTAAAGAAACTAATTAGGAGGACGTAGCGTGAGAATTTACTAACTATGCCCATCTACTCCCAGGGACTCATCAGTGTCATATAGAAGCATTCTTTGTACCTCAGTTATGACCATCCCGTCAGCGTTTGGTGAATGAATATTTGAATTTTAAATTGGCAAGAGTATTCTATGTATCTTAGTTGTTTGATGAATGGCTAGTTAGAATTTAAATCGTGAAAACATTAGCGCTGATTCTTTTACATGAAATGTAACAGTGCAAAGTTATCATTTATAAACTAGAGGTGATGATGTGTTTGATAGGGTGACAAATAAAATAAATCGTGTAGATTCTCGGGTTTGATTTTTGTGGTTTTTTATATGTTTGAGATGTTTTCTCTTCCCGAATATATTCCCGAATGAAATTAATGCACTGATTTATCAAGATGTGTCGTTTTCCCACCAATGAGATTTTATTGAACTTTTTACATCCTTGATACATGAGTTATCTTCTTCATGAATGAAATACTAATTGAAAGTAGATAGATAGATGCATATAAGCTGAACATATGAATGATTTATCAGCATGTTAAACCGATTACAAGCTTCATTGAACCATGATTAACTTGCTCATGTGCAGAAACCACAGTGTTTGACAACTTGTTAGACATGGATTTTACGTGTTGCATTACTCATAGTGTCAAGCTATCTGTCCGTGTTTGATGTATTTATGTTGGTGTCCGTGTGTTAGGAGTGGTAAAGTGAAACCAACTTGTCTGTTTTTGATGTCCATTTTTAACAATGTGTGAATAGCTTAAAACAAACAGCACATTATGTGAATTAACATTTTCACATCTCTTTATTTGTGTTGATTGGTTTTAGACCATTTTAGTTGTTTCATGATGCAAAATCGCTGAGAACATTTCTTTTTCCCATGTCCTTAATGGTCTGTGGTCAGCAAACTTTTTTTATTCAACACACGGTGTGAAACTAAATGTTTTATTGTTAACTACATGTATTTACTTGTTCTGTTTTAAAAAGTAAATTACACAAAAATCCTTACAGTTAGGAGCCATTACCATGTGATTTTCTCTTCATTCAACTGTAGCTATTTAGTAGGTTTATACATGTAATAAGAAAGTTTAACTGAACTGTTACTGATAGGTAGGTTTATACATGTAATAAGAAAGTTTAACTGAACTGTTACTGATAGGTAGGTTTATACATGTAATAAGAAAGTT
>ENA-OREC01001047-OREC01001047.1-marine-metagenome-genome-assembly--contig:-NODE-1047-length-13072-cov-13.571143_pt1 | contig 13072 bp, 8 predicted proteins | sample MGYA00248626_ERZ508543 | MGnify/ENA primary metagenome ERZ508543 (study PRJEB26211, sample SAMN05518279) | marine metagenome | isolation source: Puget Sound, Washington, USA | host: Bankia setacea... | reverse complement strand
AACGTCGGACGTGCCTACGCCTTCATTTGCAACGTTGGACGTGCCTACGCCTTCCTTTGCAACATCGGACGTACCTACGCCTTCTTTTGCTACGTTGGACGTGCCTACGCCTTCCTTTGCAACGTTGGAAGTGCCGACGCCTTCCTTTGCAACATCGGACGTGCCTACGCCTTCCTTTGCAACGTTGGACGTGCCTACGCCTTCCTTTGCAACATCGGACGTGCCTACGTCTTCCTTTGCAACGTTGGGCGTGCCTACACCTTCCTTTGCAACGTCGGACGTGCCTACGCCTTCCTTTGCATCGTTGGACGTGCATACGCCTTCTTTTGCAACGTAGGACGTGCCTACGCCTTCTTTCGCAACAACGAACGTGCCTGCACCTTTTTTGTGGCAACGAACGTGCATGCACCTCCTTTTTCAACATCGGACGTTATCCCAAGACCAAGACATGTATTTGGTAAGATGAATTCTCGTGTTGTTAAATTGTCTCCGTTTTCTGGAAAAGATTTCGAGAGCTTTTCAGCTTTCCTTACAAAATTTAATAAATTCTGCTTGTTAAACGGCATAACTGACGAAAATAAGCCAGATGTGATCAAATTCTATTTAAATGGATCTGCAGAGAAACTTACTATAACAATCTTCCGGAAAATGTAAAAAAACAGACTATTCGGCATTAAAACAAGCTCTCGAAAATCGAGTTCAATCAAAAGATCTTGATTATAATCTTATTTCTATTAAACAAAAAGGAAATGAGACGACAGAAGATTACATGTCCAGAGCATTAACAATTGCTACGGACTTTAAAGCTAGATGAAAAAAATACTGATAAGCCTCATTATAAATGGCCTGCAGGATGATATCCGAAGGCAAGTACTGCTGAAAGAATCAAAATCTTTGCCAGAATTAAAATTTGTGTGAAGTCACTAATGCAATGTTAATTCTCTAGAAACAAAATTTGAAAGTTTAGTTGCTGAAATTAAAGACCTAAAATCAGAAGTGAGGACCAATTCCGTAAGCGCAATGCAAACAGAGCCACCCTTTCGTAATTTTGCCTCAGATGTAGATTTTGAGGGTAATAGGCCTACTCCATTCAAACAGTTTACGGCAAATCCACAAGTAGTTCCCAGGTCAATGTCTTGTAGAAAATGTGGACATCATCAGTATAATTCAGGTAGCCGATGTCCAGCAAATCAGAAGCGTTGTTTGCATTGTGGAGAATTTTGTCATTTTAGGTCTGTTTGTTATAATCTTAGGAGGTGACAGCATCCATGTCAGAGAATTAAATGTTCAAAATCAAATTTTCCCAATAAGTCGACAACAAAAAGAAGAAAGATTCATAAGATATCCTGTTTATCTCCTATCACGAAAAATATGGTAACGGTAAAAACCGGAAACACGCTTATACATACGCTGTTAGACACAGGAAGCTCTATTTCGTGTTTGCAATATGAATTTTATGAAAACAGTGATCTAGCCGATATACCGTTGAATCCGTCACGATTACGATTTAGGACAGCTTTGGGCAAAAATACTAATCAGACTATGGGCATTATTCGGTTGTCATTTGTTTTGGGAACAAAGCAGTTTACTCACGAATTTCACGTTATTAAAGATTTAGTAAAAAACCGGCGATTATGGACTTTTTCAATCAACACAGAGTTCAATTAGATTTTGGACACAACGTTATAAAAACAAATACCGAAGTAATAGCCTCGGTGGAACCGCGTGCATATTCCCCATTAAAAACTAATAAGTCTATTAAACTGTCAGCTAATTCAGTAAAGAAAATACATTTGTATTTACCTAATAACTTTAATAATAAAAATAGTTTGGTTCTCTCAACAGCCTTAACAGATATTTTAATTCAGCAAGATCATAAGGACACTATTTTAATGCCTGTATGCAATAGACAGGACACACCCGTAACACTGTCTAAAAATACGACAATTGCATATCTAGAATATACGGAGGGCTAGTGATCACACGTAAGTCCCGAATTGTGTATGTAATTACAAGAATACTCTTTATTTGGGGATACATATACGGTACTCAAACGTTTAGGTTTTCCCGTGTTTGAAAATTGCAGCAAGCATCGATCATTCACTTGTACATGAGAATATTCTGTTCATTATTATAGTCATGTGGATGATAGTAGAGGACGTAATGCAACTAGAAATAAATCTAGGTACTCAAAACGCCATGCACTAAAGGAAAAGAAATAGATCTCCGTCAGAGTCTGGGAGCAGTTTTTCGCCTTCGCCTAGGAGACAACATGGTAGATCCTCCATCGCAAGTACTTTAAGCAGGGGCCAGCAAATCGTGACTTATAGGCATCCTTCTTCAGAATCAAAGACGGGCATATTGCTTGTATGGTTGGATATGAAGGGCCATAGTGATACAAGTGGGTGAGTCTCCACTTTGGTATGATACAATTTTATTATGATTTGGTCAGATTGACCAATGTCTCTCATACATTAGCTGCCCTGTTTGTTGAAGTTGAATTGGCCAACTTGGTCAATGTTTTAATTGAGTTAATTGACCAGGCGGTCAAACCAAGCTCCATTTAAAGATGTTTTCGGCAGTTTCTTTATTTTCGATAGATTTTTTTAAATATTTGCATACGTTGCAGGAAATGTAATGCCGAGTTCAACAAGCTAATAAAACAATAGGTCACCTTGCTCGTTTTATTTCGAAAAATGATGTTGAACACACCCACCTTTGCCACCATTGTTACTTACCAAGTTCTAAAGTTGTAACAAAACACTAAACAGGATAGGTATGTTAGTTTCGTGTATGTATAAGATGCCATTGTACCAAAAGATACAATGAAAAAACTGTTAGATAGAAAGTTGATATTTTTCTTATGAGAAAAGATATACATATTGTTAATATAAACAGCAAAAGAAGTATATGTCACCGTACTAATTTTAATTCTATATTCAATATGACTTAATCTAGATAGCCCGAAATACGAAATGATTTGCCTATTGTCACCACAGTCAAGTTGATTTGCTATTTTTTCACCTAAACTTTGACCAAGAATAGTTAAATATGTTAATTTTAGCATTTCAAATCACTATTTAATTGCATTTAAAAAAAATAGCGAATTAAATATGTTAGCCTCCGGTGGGACTCGAACCTGCGCTACCTAGGTTAATTAAATTTGGAGTCATTTAAACAGCTGCGCAATACGTTGCGCAAAGAAAACTGCTGAAACGTCTTTAAGTGCTTTATGCCCGATTGGCAAGGTGAACACAAAGTTTAATCAAATGTTTTATATTTTACATAACATCATTCTTTTAATGGATTTGATTTTAGTAATAGCAGTCAGTGCGAAAAACTACATTGAACGGAAGCAGGTTGCTGACGGTATATTGTTGAAGTATTTTAACCCAGGTAGGTTGTCGGGAATATTTCAGGAACAGCAGCACTTCCTACGAGATGTTGGGCTGGGTACACAGCTCTTTCAGGCAGGAACCTAGGGCTAACAAATCAAAGTGGGGAGGAATGTTGTGTTGCAAGATGGACCGCTTTTGGATACAAGAGCGCCGGCTTTTACACCCGTAATAGCAGGGGAGATCGAGCGGAAGCCATGGCATGACGAGCTGGCGAGCAAGATGACTGTGATATGTTGTTGATATCTGATATGAACTTAGTATACGCAGAATAAAACCTCCTAATATAAACATACAAATTGTGTGCCTATATCTATAATACAATAATACGTATCATCATTTGCGGAAACATAGCTGAAAACTAAAAAGAAACACTAAATAGGTGCCGGTATTTCCGTATTGAATAACATTCAATTAGAACGAACACACACTATAAAAAGACAACTGCAAACAATATAAAACACTCTAAAATATGTTTCTGATAACCTTTTTTTATAAAATTATCAAATTAAGATAAACAATACAAGTATGGAATTTTTAATCCCACACCAGTGATCTCACGGTCTAGCGCCCACTATCTTATATGTAGTCTGCGCTTCACGTTATGTCTATGTAGTCTGCGCTCAGGTCTGCGTTTTATACAGCCCCCGGAAAATATTCGCTGCAGTATGAAAACATGTCAGCCTCCATGAACTCCTTTTGACATTTGGTGTATAGTTTTACGTTTTCGTAGGTCCCTTTGCTTGCAACCTGGTGTAAGCACTAATTAATTAACAGTTTGCAACAATGGCAGGATGTTTGTGCAGATGTCACGGGAAAATGGCTGGTGTTATGGCCAATGTCATGTCAAAAACTTTCAGAAATTACAGTATGCAGAAAGGAGAGACAATAATGAATGTGTTTGATAGGAAAGCTAAACGACTTCACAAGGATAGAACAACGATGATGGACGATTATAAAGTTTATGAATACATAAAAGAAGAGGTGAAGTCAATGTCATTGATTCTGATTGCAAATCGTTAATTTTGATTTAATTATGTAACATATTTCGTTTTTACTTTATATATGAGGGAACTTATTTGATAACTGATAATACCAATCTGCTTTTAGGCCCTAGATATTGGTTTATACTTATTTGTTTTAGTTTGATTGTTAAATCCCATTCCTGAACCAAACCAGTACTGTGCAGTGAAGGTAAGGAACCAAACAGGAGCCTATCTATTTTCCAATAATGTCAAACGCCTGTATGGGACCTAGACATATGATAGATATGATAGGGTTCAATCTTAAATTTAGCCTGACAGGCATCAACTAATTAAGAGTTAGACACGCTTCCCTTTGTGCCAATCCACCTTGCAACTTCCATGTATTAAAAGATTTATTATCATGAAAGACTCGTTGTTGAATGAGGCCTCATACACAAAATACTACATGCAATACTTAGACAGAAAAAATGATTTGATACCTTTATACAAAATAACCAATGGTTTTGACAACACAGAAATAGAAAAATTGCTGAATATGATATAACCTGGAGACATATATTCAAACTTAAAAAAAGTACAATGTATCAAAACACTCGGTTAGGAATCTTTCAAGTTACTTGTTAGAAGAAAAAGTCGAACTCTACCACATCTGTGGGACTAATCCAATTTCTTACAGATAACCAATACGTCATACATGTCATACGTCGGTAGACGAATCTACGCAGTTTCGATGCCATTTGCCGCTCTACCTACCTGGTAGTTGATTATACCGGGTTGGTAAATATCTGAGTATAAGACTACCCATTGACACGTTTATTGCTTTTTGGAGTCCACTACATTGAGATCACTTTCACACTTGTAGAATTCACACCTACTGTGTTTACACTGTTTGTACAACATCAACTGGACCCAATTACGACACTTGTCAATGGATGTGCACACACTATATCAACATATCACAACAGATAAGTCATCGGAAAAAGATCTACCTGTTTGCAGTGTCCCGAACTCGAAAAATTATCACATGTATGCAACGTTATAAAGTAATCTGACTTAAATTCCATATTTGCACTCATAAAGAATGCACACACATACCAATCTGCAGAGAGTGTTATTGACTTGTTTTGTAAGCAATCTTTTTATCCCTTTTTTACTTTCAGATTGGCTACAGGGTCTCTGATAGAGTTTTGGATATCAAGAGGTATATGATCCTTGAAATGATGTCAATACTTTGTAAATGTTGAATGATTTCCAATATTATCATTCTTCTCAGTACATATTTCTCAGCCCTTAGGATGTATTGTAAGTTATAATCTCTGCAGTCTTCAAATTAAATTAGACAGTTGTACACATTACCTCTACAATAGTTATTATGTCAAACAGTTCAAATCTTTTACAGGGAGTTTGATGTATTAGTTGACCTTGGATGTGGGAGGGGGCATGTATCTAAACACCTGTTGAAAGAAACTGTTAAGAAAATATACCAGTGTGACTTCTCAGAAAAACTTTTAGTAAGTATTTGCGTATATATATATATTTTGGTGTATTTATTAAAAGAATATTATAGGTTGCACATTTATTTTGTGTAACACGTTTTACCATGTTTATCTTTGACCTACGGAATCATGTTAATATGTGTGTAAATTTTTTAAGAACATTAAGTTTAAGACAACCAGATAAAATGTTTAATTTAGAAATGTTTGACTAACTGGAATTATCATCTTAGAATACTATGAATAAATATACTTGTTGTCAAGAAGAATTCTGTTAAGAGAGGTTATGTATGAAGAAACACTCTCACACTCTGACATCTGTTCTTGAATATTTGTAGAACTTTAACATAATGAAATTGTTTGTAAAACCCTCTTTTTTTTACAGAGTCAAAGTGAAGTATCCATAGAAGTTCCTACACATAAATTAGTTGTTGATGAGGAGGCGTTACCGTTTAAAGAAAACTCAATAGATATTTTTGTCAGCAGTTTAAGGTAAAGACATTTGGTTCTGTTCATATTGCCTTCATTAATATTAAATCAATCTGAGTACAGTATATTTTTTATTAAGACCATTCAATAATCTGCCTGGTCTTCTATTATGAACACCTATACATGTATATGTTTCACTCCCCTAAAGCTTAGATGTCAACGAATGTTTGTGTTAATGTTAACACAGATTCACTATTAAGACTGGAGGGCTGGTCTTATTAGTGTCATTAACTTGCCTGTAGTAATGTGACATGATACATTGTTTCAATAATTGTTATCCAATATACCTGTATGATAAGAAAGTGTTATGAGTTACTAAGAGTATACATTACTTGGAAACGAAATAAAACTAAAAGAAGTATATTAGCATATTTTGCCATTTTTGAAGCTCTACCGTCAAATCTCAAATATAACCTAAGAATAAAGACCTACTATAGGAAGGTCACCTTTTGTTGAACTCAATAAAGCTACTTAGTAATTCTAATTTGACTCACTAATTAAACGAGCTCACATGATAGACCAGTCACTTTGAAGTAATAGGTGGACTGACTGGTAGAGGATTAATGACTCGGCTCCAATGTTTACTCCCTTGTCAATGTTTGTTTCAGTTTACATTGGGTCAATGATCTGCCAGGCTGCTTCAGACAGGTATGTAGAAGTGATAAGCGATGTTACCTGTAGTTAAAGAAGATCTAATGGAATTATAATAGCATCCAGTTAAATGAATCCTGTATCTAGATTTTATGAATGATCAATTAACGTTGTCCTTACTGTTTATATTGAGTGCATGATTACTAAAAAGTGAAAACATATTTTTAATGTACAGTAATCTGTTAACTCATGCAACACTGACATCTCTATGTGCACGAATAATCGTATTTGTCCTAGATAGCAAAGAAAAAGCATATTATAGAAAATTAGCATTATTAATTGGTTACTACGGTTATAATTTTGTATTGTTGGTATTATATTTCAGATTCAAAATGCCTTGAAGCCAGATGGAGCATTCCTTGGTTGTTTGTTTGGTGGAGACACACTGTTTGAATTACGAGTTTCACTTCAACTGGCAGAGTTAGAAAGGGAAGGAGTAAGTCTAGAATTATATCCTGAAGGGTAAAAGCTTCTTCATTTCATAGCACTAAGATTTATTTTGCTATAAACTCTCATCTCTGTAATGACCTCAACATGTGCTTCTTTGTAATGTCAAGTTTAAGTCTTTCATCAGTTATTCTACTAATGTAGATTTTGACTCAGACAAAGTTTTGTTCTTTCTTTGCCCAAGAACATTAAAACAAGTCAACATAAAAAGTAAAAAAAAATCTAGAAATAGTAAAATGTTTTGGATGTCTTGTTTCGTTTGTAGATTTTTTCAGAGTGTTACTGCTTATATACAGACTACATGTATGTTTATTGTTTCAGGGTTTTGCCCCCAGAATTTCACCATTTGTAGCTGTACGAGATCTAGGGAACCTTCTTAACAGAGCTGGATTTAACTTATTAACTATTGTAAGTGAACTAGGTACATGTTCATGGATGTTTACCGTAGAACTGTAGCTATTCTCAGTTGACTTCCCTTTGCAAAGAGTCTTTGAAGTCATGTCGTTTTCCTGGATTTTTTCACTTATGTAGTTTTTGTTTTTCTCCCCTTTTGTGTGGTTAAGAAAAAATCATTACATGTATCTATAGGTGTTTTTTAGAATCACAGTTTCTAAGTGAATGCTAAGGTATGCCTCAAATGTTGCTTCGGCCTGTGTTATCATGATGGTACACATATAACATAATTTTAATTAGCAACTTAAGAATTTCTCATCTTGGAATATTTGTGAAAAAGTTAAATTGTCCTGTAAGTGGGCTTTTCCCTTGACGTCCAATCCAATTTAGAACATGTATGTACAGTCTATTAGCTATGCTCTATTTTTCAACTTAAGATTGTGTTCAAGTAAATGTCTGTTGTTTATTTCTTCAGGACGTAGATGAGATGGAGATTACATATCCTACAATCTATGAACTAATGTATGATTTAAAAGGTAAGTCTTTAATAGTGAAGTAAAAACATTTTTGTTATGATTTTATTACCTGTGTGTGAATCTGGGTACATATATTACACTTACGCTAAACTCAAACTTACCCATATGTATAAACTTACGCTAAAATTGAAAGTGTGAATTCAAACTTAAACCCTTGATTAAATGGGCTACACTATCAGATCACTTGTCCATATTATTGTATCAAACAATATTTTTATTGACAGAATAAGCTGCTTTAGTTAATAAAATCTGATGTAACTGTGTAACTGAATGGTTTGCCAAAGATCTTTTGGTGAAACATTACTGTGAAGGTTACAGGCTTCAGGTTCCAACCTGACTGGGCTCTTTGTAGTAATTTCTTTCCTTTTGCCTCAGACTCATGTAGGAAAGCTGTTGGTTACATTACAAGAATAATCAATCTATGTACTGGTTTGAACTGTTAGGTGAACTGATGGTCATTACTAATAAATATGTAAATTAAATACTATTGAATTTAGTGTTTACTTTTCAAACCAAACAAAAAGGTTAGTTCTTAAATGAAGGGTTGACAGTGATAGTGTTCTAAGTATAATTGTGTAAAGAAGCAGATAGTCCCATCTTACACTCACTTCTTGTTACACTGTTGATCAGGTATGGGAGAGAGTAACTGTTCATGGTCCAGGAAGATGTCTCTACACCGTGACACTGTCTTAGCTGCTAATGCTATCTATCAAGGTAAACTATGAATCTTCAGGACTAGAACATTCAAATCATCATATGGCCCTAACAAGTTGTTTAAGCTGCAGGACAAATGAATGTTTTGAAAAGTATATTTGTCTTGTTTCTACCATTGAGAAATTTCATGCTATGCTTTGTGTTAAACATACATATAAATTATAATAAAACCTCCTCAAAAACTAGAAAAAATATAATACTTGAAGTAGAGACAACTGTTTTCAGATTCTGATTTAATGGTTTTGTTCTTTAACTGACATAAATATTAGGACTGTGTTGGTCCAATCTCATTTAAATCAGCCCCCAACGTTAGCTCCATTTCTTTCAGCTGTAAGGATCTGACTACACTCCGTAAGAGGTCACGTTCATATGACTTCTCTAAAAATAGATACGCGTAATCCAGTGCTTGTTTGTGGTCTAATGAAATTTCTCCTTATAAAACCGTGTTAGGCGTAATCGGAATGTCGTGGGGATATATGCTAAAAAATACTCATAACTCGATACCAAGCCTGTTGAAGGCGACGATTTGATTGGCTACTCAAAGGTCATATGAACGTGACCTCTTACGGAGTGTAGTCAGATCCTAACAGCGGAAAGTAATGGAGCTAAAGTTGGGGGCTGATTTAAATGAGATTGGTGTTAGCCAAAACAATCAGTTTGCATAAGTCTTAACACTTGACAATAAGTCCTAACACTTGACTATAAGTCTAACACTTGACTATAAGTCTAACACTTGACTATAAGTCCTAACACTTGACTATACGTCCTAACACTTGACTATAAGTCTAATACTTGACTATAAGTCCTAACACTTGACTATAAGTCCTAACACTTGACTATAAGTCCTAACAATTGACTATAAGTCTAACACTTGACTATAAGTCCTTACACTTGACTATAAGTCTAACACTTGACTAAAAGTCCTAACACTTGAATATAAGTCTAACACTTAACTATAAATCCTAACACTTGACTATAAGTCCTAACACTTGACTATAAGTCCTAACACTTAACTATAAGTCCTAACAGTTGACTATAAGTCCTAACAATTGACTATAAGTCCTAACACTTAACTATAAGTCCTAACAATTGACTATAAATCCTAACACTTGACTATAAGTCCTAACACTTGAATATAAGTCTAACACTTAACTATAAATCCCAACACTTGACTATAAGTCATAACACTTGACTATAAGTCCTAACACTTAACTATAAGTCCTAACAATTGACTATAAGTCCTAACAATTGACTATAAGTCTAACACTTAACTATAAATCCCAACACTTGACTATAAGTCATAACACTTGACTATAAGTCCTAACACTTAACTATAAGTCCTAACAATTGACTATAAGTCCTAACAATTGACTATAAGTCTAACACTTGACTATAAGTCCTAACACTTGACTATAAGTCTAACACTTGACTATAAGTCATAACACTTGACTATAAATCCTAACACTTGACTTATTTGTTAGAGTCACATTGTCAATCAAATTTATGAGTATTTCTTGATGTTCTATTTCAGAAATGTATGGAAATGATAGAGGAGTACCAGCTACATATCAAATCATTTATTTCATAGGCTGGAAACCTCATCCCTCCCAGGTAAGAAATCATTCAACAAACTGTGATACGTTACCTTATAAATGTACTCAATAATTTGATTTTGAAAGTAAGAAATATGCTTATATGAGATAGTTCCTGGAACCAACCAGTACTATGCAATTAATGTAAGTGGCTACAATGTCACCTTTACACACAAAATACAACGACAAAAATCTATGCCTACGAAAATAGTGATTCTGTTGTTATTTCCTTTTTATCTGTAATGCAATGTTGTTGATGCCTGTTTTTCAGCAAAAACCAGCACAGCGAGGGTCTGGCCAAATTTCACTAAAAGATATAGCCAATTTTGAAGAAATCACCAAGAAGGCAGATGGGAAGAAAGATGACGACGACAAAACGTGATTTTCAAACTTTCTAATAGACTGATAAAGTGTGACTTAGATTGTAAACATTTACCTGGAAGTTGTCGACATGTGATGTGCATATAGACCCTTGTGAGGTTCTACAAATGTACCCACTGTAACCATTCATTAAACTTCAGCAAGGAGTTCCATGATAAAGTTACATGTGTATGATTTTTTTAAATAAACAAAGATACAGCTGTTGAAAAGTCATAAGTGGCCATTTTGTGTCTTTTTTTCTTGAGATTAGTGCGCGGTATTACAAATATTAAATAGTGATACATGTTTAGGGGTGAAATATTTCTAAATGCTATTGAATAAATATATATAAATACTCCTTGATCAGAATAGATTTATTGAAAATAAATGACTTGCTATAAACAATTGCTGTAGTCAAAGATAAACCGAAAGCTGTATGACCAAATTTTTATACGAAGCAAAAACGCTAAAAAAATAGGTTTATAAATAGAATAGTTTCTTTGTTTTTTCCATTTATTGAAGAAACAACTGTTTTATGAAACTTAAATAGAACAAATATATTCGTAGTCACTGTGCATGTAGGATTGCCCAGCCCATTAGCACAATTACAAATCTCAATCAGCTGCAACACCAACCTAAGGCTTAGTACAAAAATGTTCACATTCTGCCAACTCCTTAAAATTATTTTCGTTCCCATTGCAACCACCATATGTAAATTCTTGACACGTAGAGGTCAAGTTATTGTAGTAGAATCGAATGTTGATGGAAGCACAGGGTCCCTGGCTTAGTTCAAGCAAACAACCTAAAAATAGTGCAAATATCATTTAAACGCTTTCTCGAAATAACGTTTCAGAAATAGAACACAGTTTTACATAAACTGACAAGAGTCTCAGGACTCAACGTTAAATATGCAACGAGATAGTTTTTGTCAACCTTTGAGCAATTAAAATAAATTAAAAGCAAGGTATTGAACACCTGAAGTAAGTATGACCACTGTATATTCGTACTTACTAGGGTGTATAGCCAGAGAACTCATGGCTACTGTACACAGAACTACACAGACTGTAACAAAAGGGCTTCTCATTTCCTTTGCTGCAAGTACCGTAGCCTTAACTGTGGAAAAAGTTGAAACAAAATAAAACACATTGTAATTTAACAAAGGTAAAAACAACGAATGCAATCAATACACATTTCCAGTATAGAGCTGATTGAACACTAAGAATGTTTATCATCGTCACCACCGCCGTTATCACCGACACAACGTGGTCAACAGTTTATATATATATATATATATTTAAACAGATTAAGAAAGTTACAGAAGGAAACTAAACACATCTGGCATGACCAACACTTATAACTAATGAATGCATGCAGCTGACATGAACAACACATATACTAATAAACTCACGCGGCTGACATAAACAACACGTATAATAATTAACTCATGCGGCTGACATAAACAACACGTATGATACTTAACTCATGCGGCTGACATAAACAACACGTATAATAATTAACTCATGCGGCTGACATAAACAGCACGTATGATAATTAACTCATTCGGCTGACATAAACAACACGGATGATAATTAACTCACGCGGCTGATATAAACAACACGTATAATAATTAACTCACGCGGCTGACATAAACAACACGTATGATAATTAACTCATGCGGCTGACATAAACAACACGTATAATAATTAACTCATGCGGCTGACATAAACAGCACGTATGATAATTAACTCACGTGGCTGACATAAACAACACGTATGATAATTAACTCATGCGGCTGACATAAACAACACGTATAATACTTAACTCATGCGGCTGACATAAACAACACGTATGATAATTAACTCACGCGGCTGACATAAACAACACGTATGATAATTAACTCATGCTGCTGACATAAACAACACGTATTATAATTAACTCATGCGACTGACATAAACAACACGTATGATAATTAACTCATGCGGCTGACATAAACAACACGTATGATAATTAACTCAC
>ENA-OREC01001046-OREC01001046.1-marine-metagenome-genome-assembly--contig:-NODE-1046-length-13073-cov-13.139504_pt1 | contig 13073 bp, 10 predicted proteins | sample MGYA00248626_ERZ508543 | MGnify/ENA primary metagenome ERZ508543 (study PRJEB26211, sample SAMN05518279) | marine metagenome | isolation source: Puget Sound, Washington, USA | host: Bankia setacea... | reverse complement strand
ATGTCAACACTGTCCTTCCGTGTAGCACATTTATACAACTAGCTTTTGAATTTAATGGATAAAATCTGGGATAGAAAATCCTTCGAAGTCGGAGGTCATTGGCCTTTGTGGCGGGGATGAAGAAAACCAGAACGCAGAACCAACAACAGTCGAACGCTTAAAAAACACACCAAAAACTAGCTTTTGACACTGCATCAATAAAATGGTGTTTTTTTCTACTGACCCCATGTAACATGAACACATGCTAGATGTAAATGTACTTTATCTTTATTGCTGTCACCGTCATATGTATTATTGTTTTACTTGACAATGTGGCTCACTGGTCAGTTGCTTCTGTTATGTCATTTCAATACAGCATTAGTTCTTACAAGTTTTTGTAGAAATGACAATTTTTTAAAAACAATTGTGTCTCATTGTATATATGTATTGGAGCTAATTTAACTTTTATGTCTGTATTTTGAAATTACAGCTCGAATGATGTCAATGGGACTTGTGTTTGGGTCAGTCACACATTTTTGGTATAAAATCTTGGACAAACATTTAGCTGGTGCTACACTCCAAATTGTTGTGAAGAAAATTTTGGCAGACCAAGCCGTTGCAGCGCCATTTTTCTGTTCAGCATTCTTTATGGGTATGCTTATTGCTCATATAAATGTATGTAATAACTGTGTTAAAATAATCAGTTTGGTGTTGTTTGCAACCAAACCCATTCCTTTAACAAAATTATTACATACATGTATATGTGTGCACTTAAGACCTTACAATGTAAGTGTATATTTGCATATATTTTAATATATGTAGTAAGACTCATTTATGCTAGTACATATCTTAATTGGACATAAAGTGGTACATGTATATAACTAATAACATGCTGTACAAACGATACATACTAAATTGTGCTATTTTTCGTTTATGCCTGGCCATATTATGTGACATTGCTGATTCAATTATTGGAATTTGTCTATTTCAGGTATGACTTTGTTAGAAGGTAAAACAGTGAAAGATGGAATAGAGGAAGTGAAGTCAACGTTTGTAACAGTCTATCTAGTATGTTGCTAATCATTTATTTACTTATCTTGTATATGTACAACTACTGACATTATTTACATGTATTTGAAGTTTTATGTCCTTATCATAGCCTGACAAACAAGTCAGGTTTATGTCTCAGCCTTCATATTCTTCTATATTAGTTTTCTTCAGAAATCTGAAATCCAAAAATATATATACTTTATTATTTCTACATGCGTTTCTTGTATACTCGCAGTATTTTTCAATTTAATATATTACCTTGACATGACCTATTAATTTGAAAATACATTTAGTGGGGGGGGGGGAGAGAACCTGACAGCCGAGCATTTATTTCGATGCCATGACTTTAGGTTTCACATGAGGTTTTACATTGGAGCATACACATATTTAGATGACTAGAAGCTACTGAATTATAACTGTGAACAATAGAGGATGAGGATATATAAATATACAACAATTGGTGGTAGAACTATCTGTATGTGTAACATTGTACTATATGACTGTTACAGATTGATTGGTGTGTTTGGCCTCCTGCTCAGTTTATCAACTTCTTCTTTTTACCTCCACAACTACGAGTAGTCTATGTGTCAGGTATAACACTGGCTTGGAACACATTCCTCTCCTGGGTTAAACACAAGGTATGTCACACAGGCAAGAACTATGTATGTTGGCTTTGTCATTGTTCGAGCTAATTCTTTAATAGTAGCCCTTTAGAAATGTTTGTGTTGTATTCAGGGTGCAGTTCTTCTTATATGAAAAAAATAATTTTGACTTAAAACAAAGTATTAAGCTAATAAGTAATGTCTCTTTAGTTTAGTTTAAACATATTTATATGCAAACAAACACAAATATCAATCGACAGTACAGACATATGTATATACAAGCGTAATGGAATCATGATGAAAGCCGAGGCTTATAAAGTCATTCTCCATATAAATAGATACAATGCCAAATGTCTCTTTGCAAAATCAATCAGTAGAATATAAACAGACTTTTACCTGGCATAGAGTGTAGTCTAAATGATTTATCAAACAAAGCAAAAGGAACACATTGGCAAGTAGAATGATGTTATACTGTTTGGGATTTTTTTTATTTATGTTCTGATTTCAGGATCATAAAGATGAAGTGAAATAGAAGTTGCCAAATATAGAATCGAGGGTTTTGTGCAATATGTCAGCCGTCTGAGACCAGCGTTAAGAATATGTAATGTGTAGCCCTCATGTAGAGCATGATTACCCATATCTTGCTGAGGTCAAGTATTAACAGAGGTGCTTCCTCATGTTGTATAATTAATAGGCATTGAATATTCACTATGTAGTTGTGCCCTTTAGAAGTGATGACAATCATTTGTATTAATGTTGTTAGCCTTGTTGGGTGGACCAAGTAGATGTATACATGTATTGTTACTGTTACAATGTACTTATGATTTCTTTTTTTTACAGCTGCATTTTATAAGAGATATTGTTGCCAAAGAGATTATGTACATTGATTGTCGAGTCAAGACTAGTATAAGCTTAATAATTGTGAGATTAATTCCATTCCCTTGTCAAAGTCATATACAGTAACGGTATTGTATCTTGCCAGTAAACTGAAATAAGCCCATTACCTGACAGTGTACATGTAGTTAGTAGTTAGCTCCTTGAACTCCCTTGGCATGATTTATTATAAACTGAAGTAATATCAAGATTGTGGTACTCATTAATGTTGGGACAGATTGTCTAGCTTAGAAACTACTAAATAAATTCGTTTATAATTTGGCCTGTATTCCAAACTTAGTTGTGCAGTATTTATTGAAAACAATGATCTGATTAAAGAAGAGAAGTTAATGTTAAAAGATCCACACTATTTATTGGTTTAAGTAAGGAGATATCTATAGTTGCATTGCTTTTGATCCAATACACGTAGAGCACTCTCAATTATAAATTATCTGGATGTTTAAGATTGCATAGTCTCCTTTGAACCCAGCAGCAACATGTTATTGTATTCTTGTGTCAGGAAAATCTACATTCCTTTGCAAATAATAACATTTCCATTAATCAGATTTTTTAAATTTTGTTTGTCATCTTTAGCATCTCTGTCCTTTCCAAGCTTTGTATTGACAGTAATGTACAACTGGTTTCCGTCAGTAAGTTTGTCATTACATTTGGATCGTATGGTGTCACATTAACCTTTGAAACTATGTTTGTATTATAAACCTTATAACTGCTATCCGACAGTATATTTTTCAGAAAGGTATGCACTAGAACTTACTGTTTTTTTATTCATGGCTTTCAATTGCATTTAAATTTAAAGCATTGAAGAAGAAAAATCAACACAGTGTTTTTCTGCCACAATTGCCAAAGAGATTGTTTGTATTTGTGTCATTTGGCATCTGCGTTCTATAGACACATATCAAGAACAGCTGTTTATTGTATTACTTGTGAACATGTGTGCTTTTATGCAAATGTTGTGAGCTGTTTTCACTAGTTGCTGTATTATGGTGCTGAAATAGATATAGTATATCATTATTTGTAAATATATTTATTTACTTGGGGTTAGAGCCCATATGATGTTCTAGTGATGCATTTATTATTTTTAACATTTTAACGATATGTTTACATTGTAATATTGTTTTAGTGTTACATATGCTGTATGTAATATTGAATGTTTTCCCCCTCCTTATTTATTTTAACATTTACAGTTGATGTCAACATGTTGTCTCAGCATAATTCAATGCCCAGTGAAATAAAATAATCCACTTCTGTAGTTTATGCTCATTGAAACTACATCTTTTTTATGTGTTGAACAAAATAATGATGTGCACAGTTTTCATTTTCTGCCCAGACAGTGTCTTAACTGATATACCCATTCACAACACAGACAATTGGCAAGTTGATATATATTGTTGTTTTCCCTGAAGCTTTATGAAAGAAATGTACAGAAGCTTTTTTATTCAATGAAAAAGTTGGTAATTTTAGCACTATACCAAACATGTTGACTTTGGTATGATACAGGGAAACAATCAAATTGTTAACTTCAGAAAACAATCAAAAGTAAAGAACTATACCAAAGATCACTCTTAAAACGAAATCCCAAAGATGCATTCCAGATATTTGTGTTTATCCAATGCACTGAAATCTCATTTTTTATACACAGTGTTCACTTGAGTTAACATCAGAGGTATTGTTGTAGACTTTGTGTTGCCTGTGTCAGTCCACAAACAATCTTTGATGTTCACCTTACTTTGGAACCAAGTCTGTTAGAGACACACACTACCTTGTATTTGGCCATTATGTTATATAGATACATTAATGGAGACACAAACAACAATAAGGCATACTTAATTAGACAGCTGATCATTGATATCTTCGAGATCTCTTGTTTTTAGCTCACCAGAGCACGAAGTGCTCAAGGTGAGCTATTGTGATCGGTCTTTGTCCGTCGTGTGTCTGTCCGTCCGTCCGTCAACAATTGCTTAAAAAACATCTATGAAACTACCAGTCCAAATTCAATGAAACTTTACAGGAAGCTTCATTGCATGACTCCTTGACCTACGCTCCTAGACCTTTGTAGGTTGAAATATGTTGATCATGACTAGTATGTCTATGAAATATCCATTGTGTAAAGATGTGTTTAAATTGCAATCTTTTTATTAATGCTTTATCACAGAGTTGTGGCCCTTTGCTAAGGTGAGCGTTTTAGGACCATCATGGCCCTCTTGTATTTTTTTATTGTTTTTTTTCATCAGAGCTGATTATTGTTGAAACGATTTTGTTTAAGTTGAATAAATTGAAAACAAACTCAATGACTTGTGCTGTTTTAGATATATGTTATGTACAGTATTTATTTATTATGGGGAAAAAACTGGTGCAAATATCAACCATAGGTTTCATTCCAGTTCATTCTCTAGAAATGCAAAATTAAATGGGCAAACACAACAATTCATATACATACACAAAATAAGAGTAATATATTACAAAGAAGAAAGGCCCCAGTTGTTTCGTGAGCAAGAAATTACCCTTATTGCTTAGTACTGGTTGGTTCCAGGAACGGATTCAAGCTTGTTTCTTCTAAAACTGTATATACGTAATGTCATAGTTATAATTACGATTCAGGTTAAACTTAACTCAAGATGAACAATATGATGAACCCCTTAAGTTTGCCCTTGTCATTACACTGTGTACATATGTTACAGTATATGTATACTAAACAAGAGAGCTAATAAGAGGTTGTGTATTAGTCATGTCTGACACTCCTGATAATAGATGAACAGCAAATCACAGCAGTTGTGCATCAACATCATTTTATAGACCTATATGATGCGCTGGTAACAAAACAGAAATTCTATCTCAAATATTCTGAATAAAATTCGCAACAAGTAAACTATGTTACTGCCAACCAATCAGCAGATATCAACTGATCTGAAAAGTAAACCATGGTATCTTCGAAAAGTTTACAAGTAAACCATGGTATTTCAAATCAATTAACAAATATTGATTTACTGGAACATGTATACATGTACATGATGTCCAGGACATATCCAATAGACAGACATATATTAGGTGACTCTAGAAGTGAACCTCTGAAATTAGATGAATTTAATATAACGTGTGGTGGAGTATTGCTAAATCTGTAGACTGTAAACTAATGATTGTGGAAACATTTAAACACTGTAGTTAGAGTTCTGTTCTGTTTCTGTATCAGACCTGCACATAGTCTTGTGGATAGTCGATGGTGATGTAACCTGGACACACGGGTTTACTGCAACATTTACCCTCGACTGGTGGTTCTAGGTGACACTCCTCGGGTAACGTCCATTTCTCACACCTGTAACACACGTGTACTGCATGTATGGTTGTATCAATGACGAGTCAGTAGGTAGCAACATTCTGTTTGCATTAAGGTAATATTTGATATTGCCAAGTAGATAAATAGCCAACATACAGTGAACATCATATGATTTGGACGCATCACTCAAGAGTCTGACGAGTATAATATTAGTTATATTATACTGCAAGATTTGTTCCGTGATTCCCATTGGAAAGTCTTGCCGTGTATAATGACTATATACACGGTTTCTTCTTAATATGAACACTACCCGTATAGAGCCACACCGCTTCGATAGATAAAACGTTGTGTTTAGTTGCAAAAATCACGTACGGAAAAATCTTGCAGTATTATAAAGTTATATAATGACAAAGCCATAATCAAGTATGACATATTGGCACACACATAAGAATAGGAGACCGAGTATGAACTAGGAGAAAACAATACCCATTCCACGAGTTACACTATCACCCACTGTTTCATAAATGTAATAATATTAATACATTTCATGTCGAAGTGGTTCATCCCATCACCCACATTAAATCGAAGGGAGACAACACGCAGTCTATACTTACATTTCCCTGCACGCGTAGTATCCTATCGTACCGTTCACGCATTTACAGTTGTATTTGCAGCCATCTTTCCATGTGTCTCCTTGTTTATATACTGTTCCACGATATTTACATCCAGGTCCTGTAAAACAGTTTGAACTATGATATGTTATATTTCATCTGTCTTGCTTTTTCAAAGAAATAAAAACAAAGTAACACTTAACGACAACTTGTATACAAATGCTTGAACTGTTTTACTCTCGAATTAAAATTGTCTCTTCACACAGCTATTATGAAGTACTTTTCAGTAACTACAGTATTATCTTTCCAAAGTCGTTATTTAATTAATATATTTACTTCTGTGAAATGGTTGTCAAGGTATTTGAGTTATTTTGTACATATTTCAAGGACTGAACACTGTCGATGATTAACCATCAACTATTGAATATCAACGAGTGCTTAAATTATACAACATTTATTAACTAACCTCCAGCGGGGGTATCTGACTTGTCTGTTCCGACCTTACCACCTCGTTTCTGTTTAGACAACATCCTGTCACCTACCATGTCTGATACATTGGTCACGATGGTACCACGTGTTGACGTATTATTGGTCTTCACTATATGTGTGTTTGCTGTCAGTTTATGGGTCGCTGATTGGTCGACTGTTTTCTCTATGATTGCGTTAGAGGTTGCAACAGTGCCTATATTACTTGTGACCTGATTGGTACAATCTGGCTCAAAGCAACATTCGTCAATCTTCTTCAGTATACATCCTTGTGGTAAATTGGTATAGATCTTACACCTGGAAATTACCATACTATTTAAATAAACCATTGTAATCACCTTTGACAATCAAATGTCGGTTACATCAAACATGTGGGATACACTTCATCCATACATTGTAAAACAGAGGTTTACTATTGTGGAAATAAGACCACTCCTAGTAGATAAGATCAAGGACGCTTATAATGGATCACCATGTACGCGAGGGAATTGTAACATATTGAGTGTGACAGATGAACACAACTACGACATGCAATGCAGAGCATACCAGGTACACAAGTCAGACAACATTTATTTACCAAACAACACAAACTTACGGTGGATTACATCTGTATTGTCCTGTACTGCCATCAATACAGGTACATCTATATTTACAACCATCCCTCCATTTATCTCCCGTTTTATAATTAGTCCCATTGTAGCTGCAGCCGTTTGCTGGAATTCGATATAAGGAAGAACTATAATTTATGTATACACTTATGTGTAATTATTCTTAAGTGATCAAATGTATTATCAATTATCAATTGATAAATAACCGATGGGGTAAAGCCCTTTAAAATGAAAAAAATCAAATCAACACGTTTGTACTTGCCCCTAATCCTGCGATAATAACAATTATAATATAATACAAAATAATATAATAACACGTTACCTCGTGCCGTCCTGGAAGTTTGTACTGTGTTACCAATCCTTTTAAATGCCTCACCACCAACCATCGGTTCTATTCGTAAGTTCTTGGACACTTGAACTGTACTCGATACCCCGTCTGTTGAGACTATATTCATGGTAAAGCCTGGGCACACCGGCTTGGAGCAACACTCGTCTATCTTTTCAAGGTAACATCCTTCGGGAAGAGGCAGCGAATATTTCTTGCACCTGTTGTATAAAACAACAAATGAGAGACCACGCCAAACACAGTTTCTGTCGAGGAGACATAATCTAGTCCATATGGTTAAGATTTCAATATAGTTTATGTTGGCGCCCAAAGACACTAAACCGAACTGAGTATCTTGTCAATATGTACAATAACATACTCTCTAGGTTTCTTTCGTTTATTAAAAAATGTTGGTTGATAGAATTACTTACATAGGATCACACTTATACAGGCCTACACGTTCATCCACACATGTACAGTTGTAGTCACATCCATCCAGCCATCTGTCACCTTGCTGGTATAGACGACCATTGAAGTTACAATCTGAAATGTAGATTGTATCATGTGATTCACAGAGTACAGAAACTTGAATTGAAGAAAGCTTTTAACATATTGATTTCAAATTCAAGGAAAGCAGATCCCATTTTAAGTAAGTGTATTTCTATTCCAGATGCATACATTGACTCACAACTTGCACACAAAGTAGAACTTCCGGGCAATTAACATTGCTACTAGCACCATATCAAGGGTTGATGAAAAAATGTCTTGATCACCCTTTATGTTCATATACAGTTACGACAGTTTTCTACTTTACCATCGATATAAAGTTAATGTGCCTCGTAGGACGAGTATTGCAGACTCTAACCAAGATCATTGAATAACATGTCTCCGGTGTTAATGGATATAACCTCTCTGCACTTCACCACAAGTCCTTTGATGGAAAGGAAACCAATCGAACGTACTATCTAGAAAAAACAACATTTTAACGCATATATATTAAGTATGCACACTACTTTGTTTACACAATTGGATTTTTTCCGTTCACGTGTACTAGCTTTAGTCTTATGGGCACTTACATGATGTCATAAGCCTCCCCTCTTTCTGGTCGATACTTAGTTGAGCTTGTGACAAGAAACCATCTTTTGGCGGTCTTACAAAACCATCGCCTGGCATCACTCCCTGGTTGGTTATTGCATTGGTGACGACATTGATGGCGTTCGAAGACGGGTCTACATTTGTAATACCATCTATACTTAGAACATTTGTTACTTCCTTATTTGAACAAACAAGTTCTGAGCAGCACCTATCCACCTTTTGTAGTATGCACCCTTCAGGAATACTCTTATGTTCTTTGCACCTGAAAAAATGTATATTTGACCAAATTATTAGATTATGACTCAAACACAAAAGGCGTAATGAATAGTATCCCTCACTTAAATGCAACATTTATCACTATAGGATCAAGACAGAAGCTAAACTGAAGGGAAATTGGTCCTCTGAAGCAACCATGGCTTACAAATAATTCTTTGTCCTACCGTGAGACGCATTTGTAGTATCCTGTGGCGCCATCTACACATGTACAATTATATCTACAGCCATCCGTCCATTCTTCTCCCTCGTTATACGCTTGTCTTGCATATCTGCATCCTAGAACGGACAACAATATATATATATATACATATACATGCATGTACTCTACTACACATTAACCGTTTTTTAAATGCATGAACCAAAACTCCGTATTTCCTCGAATATACAACTACCCTAGATCTATGCTAATGTGACGTTAAAACTGTATTATAGAAAACATGTAGGTAGGTTGATCTTGTTCTTGGAATGTGAATGCATCTATTACTAGGTAGCCTTACTTCAATAGCCGGACACGTGAAAGGTCACATAGAACCAGATTACGTTATTACTCAGAGTAAGACAATACCATGCTTACCGATCATGTCTGGTTTAGTTGCAAATCCACCCGCAGTGTTAACAGAGATGGTTTCCACCACGTTTGTATTCAGTGCAGCAGTTTCAGCATTACCTACACCAACAAGTGCACTCAGGGAAGTGTTATTCAACAACACGGTCGCAGTGTTACCATCTTTAACCATAATTACAGTGTTGGGACATACGGGCTCTGAACAGCATTCGTCCACTTTCTGTAACGTGCAACCCTGAGGTAAGTCACTATATGTTTTACATCTGTAAAAAGAAACAATAAATAACATGAAAGCCAAGTACTAACATCTACGTTTGCATTTTACGATGAGGTCTGAGACTCTCCACTTAGATAGGCATGGCTCTTTACGGAAATTGTTTTAAATGACATTGTAAATACAGCGTCTTTCTAAAACTAAATATCAGGATAATGTTTGAGACTAATAATGTATTAATTGAAGGTATGTTAACCATATGGTGAAGCTTTTAAACACATTTGTTAAATATTATATACCAATAGATCAACATGTATGACATAACATATATCGAGAGACATGCAGCGTAACTTAAATGATGGTACAGGTAAGAAATAGGGCACTCATGTCGTACGTACACTGATTGGCACGTGTAATACCCAGTGCTTCCATTCATACATCTGCAGTTAAATGTACAGCCGTCCCTCCATGTTCTACCTTCAGCGTACACATTGCCATTGTACAAACACCCAGTAACTGAAAATATAGTTTACATAATAAAATTGTACAATTAAAACTGTACACATCGTTTGTGTATATTCGTACTATACAGTGTGATTGTAAATGTATAAACTAGACAGATAGACATCAGTATACATGTACGTGCTGGTAAAGAATAAGATCGTAAGTCATGAAAGGAAATCAAACATAACTATTATTTCGAATTGATCACTCAAATATACTAACTCGTAAAATCCAGATAAAAGACAATAAATACATTTACTGGTTTGACTACATGGTGTTTGTTTAAATTTAAGTTCTACATATTGTCAAATAAAACAAACTTACGCATGACAACAGATTGGCTGTCTTGAACTGTAAGACTATTTGGTTGTGATGTACCTATTGTAGCTGATTGAAATCCATCTGATGAACCAATACCTGATTCCACTGTTTCAACAGCCGTAAAGATTGTTCCGTCAGGGATAGTCCCGACCCTCTGACCAGTTTGTGGGGCAATCACATTTACAGTTAGAGGTTCAATAGATCTCACAATAGGTCCAGCTGACAATGCATCCTTGGCTTGAACAATTGTTTGGAAACCTTCTCGAGTGCCAAATAAACTAGACTCGAAGGTTTTAGCTGGAGCATCACTTGGAATAGTTATGACCTGAATCCTTGGCTTGTCACTACCGCTAGTAGCATCCAACTTAGCCGGTGCAAGTACGGTAATGACAGGGTTTGCTGCGATATTATCTGTGTTTGTAACATTAGTCAGTTGAATTATTGTCTTGGTTCTTACTTCAGCACTGTTTATTGTATGCTGGGACGACGGAACAACATTCTTAACAATGAACTCAACTGGTTTCACCGTTATACCAGCACTAACTGAAGCAATATTGTTTAGTGAGGACGTGTCTGTGTTCCCTCCGCTCAGTGGGCTCTCTTGTGCTTCTGACGGCGCTATTATACCAGACCCACACACCATTTTTGAACAACATTTGTCAACCTTTTGCAGTCTACATCCTGGTGGAATCATTGGGTAGTGCTTACATCTGTAAAACAAATTATACTTTATTTTATTAATCGTTCCATGACCAAGGTTATCAAAGAGTGAACTAATCTAGAACACATCAACATATCTCTTATGCAAATTTCATGTCAGAGATTGATGAAAGGTTCACTACATATTTGTCTGATGATTTGCTTGACGTGATAGTGAATAGTCTCAGTGAATAAACCTATGATTTGGTATTTACTACTTTATTAAAACAAATACATGTTTTGATTGGTTGAAATCTTGAACTATATACAAACAATCAATGTTATATAGAGTGTACTACATACAGCGTGGTACAACTGTAATATCCCGTCTTGGCGTCTTCACATGTGCAGTTAAATTTACAACCGTCCGTCCATGTCTCTCCTTTCTTGTATACGATTCCGTTGTATTCACAGGCATTAGCTAGATAGTGTGAAAGAAGAATTAAAGATAACATGAAACTGATGATTGCGATGGGTGTTATCTCATTATGTTCTCTTGAATTCGATTCATACTCTTAAATGTTTGTGTTAGTTATCTATATTGTTTGTTAAACATATGTATCAATACTTTGTCAAATCGTGTACCAGCTACAAATTCCGAGCCACACGAACACGGTGCATATTATTTCTTATTTTTTTCGATTGTTGTATGGATTTCTATCTTAACTCATATGTTAAACAATTCTTGACTTTGATAAACAACTTACTTTTAACTCGTCGTATAAAGGTTTCCACATTAGATCGATTCTTTATATTTACAACGCTACTGCCGTTCAGCAATTCACTCAAAGATGTTATTGGGTTTACAACTGGTTTGCCGCCCACAGTCAGAGATGTATCGACGGGTTTGTTACACACCAGGTCCGAACAACATGCATCTATCTTCTGTAGGGAGCATCCTTCCGGTACTTTGATAAATGACTTGCACCTAAAATGCAATCACATTTGCTTAAAAATCGCTAATTTGCTACATCAGACAAGCCATATTTATCACAAGAGTGCCGTTTTGTTTTAGAAACACACCTTAAAAAGGCATTTGTGATTGACCATTTTGGTTATCTCATATATCTGAAAGTTCGACTAACAAATAAGAAAGAAACATGCATGTTTGTTTTGTCTGGCATAATTGTATGTTCTTAACCGTATTCTAGTTAATCTACAGGTGATTGTTATATGAGCTGGGCTATATGTCTATTATATACATGTGATTGTTCTATGAGCTGAGCTATATGTCTATTATCTACATGTGATTGTTCTATGAGCTGAGCTATATGTGTATTATCTAGAAGTGATTGTTATATGAGCTGAGCTATATGTCTATTATCTACATGTGATTGTTCTATGAGCTGAGCTATATGTCTATTATATACATGTGATTGTTCTATGAGCTGAGCTATATGTGTATTATCTACAGGTGATTGTTATATGAGCTGAGCTATATGTCTACTATCTACATGTGATTGTTCTATGAGCTGAGCTATATGTCTATTATCTACAGGTGATTGTTCTATGAGCTGAGCTATATGTGTATTATCTAGAAGTGATTGTTATATGAGCTGAGCTATATGTGTAT